>WNGN01000170.1_pt1 | contig 55803 bp, 60 predicted proteins | sample 5400561 | NCBI WGS metagenome assembly WNGN01 (sample SAMN13153379, study PRJNA577476) | soil metagenome | isolation source: 115 cm soil or saprolite under Garry oak tree replicate 2 | place: USA:California | collected 2016-06-15 | reverse complement strand
GTGCTCTTCTCCGACGAGGCGGAGCGCGTCTACAAGCGCGCCGGCCTGGACGCCTTTGCCGCGAGCGAGGTCACCGCGGCGAGAGAACCGCTGTCGGGCGGGCCGTTCAAGAGCTTCCTCGCCGCCCTGCATCGCATCCAGTCCGAGTATCCGGCCGACCGCACGCCGATCCGCACGGCGCTCGTGACCGCGCGCAGTGCGCCAGCGCATGAGCGCGTCGTGCGCACCCTGAGGGCCTGGAACATCCGCATCGACGAGGCGCTGTTCCTGGGAGGACTCGACAAAGGGCCGTTCCTGAAAGCCTTCGGCGCGGATATCTTCTTTGACGACCAGCGCAGCCACTGCGAATCGACGAGCCGGCACGTCGCGACCGGGCACGTGCCGTTCGGCGTGGCCAACGAATGAAAGCTCTTAAATACCTGTTGATCGCCGCGGGCAGCCTCGTGGTGCTCGCCGGGCTCGTCATCGCCGTTATCGCCGCGACTTTCGATCCCAACAAATACAAGCCCGACATCGCGGCGCTGGTGAAAGAAAAAACGGGACGCACGCTGACGATGGAAGGCAGGATCGGCCTGTCGTTTTTTCCCGGCATCGGCGCGGTGGTGGGAAAGATATCGCTGTCCGAGCCCGGCAGCGGCAAGATCTTCGCGAAGCTCGATGAAGCCAAATTATCGCTTGCGCTCATGCCTCTGTTCTCGAGGCGAGTGGTGGTCGACCGCGTGACGCTGTCGGGACTGACCGTGGATCTGGTGCAGCGCAAGGGCGGGAGGACCAATTTCGGGGATCTGGCGGGCGCGGGCGGGCAGCCGGCGCGCGCTGCCGCGCCCAAGGCAGCGCCTCCGGGCGCGGCGATAAGTTTCGACGTCGGAGGAATCGAGGTTCGCTCGAGCGCGATCGGCTGGCGCGACGAATCGAGCGGCACTGAGCTCAAAGCGAGCGTCGCCGAGTTCAAGACCGGACGCATCGCGAGCGGCGTGCCGGGAAAACTTTCGCTTTCGGCGAGAATCGAAGAAGCCAAGCCGCCGATCAAGCTTCGGGTCGAGCTCTCCAGCGGCTACCGCTTCGATTTCGAAAAGCAATCCTTCGCGTTCTCGGGGGTGGATCTCAGGCTCGCGAATGAAGCGCCGGGCGGGGCGGGGTCCGCCACCTCGCTCAAGGGCGACGCCGAGTTCGATCTTGCGCCCTCCGCGGTCCGGTTCGATCTCGCCATCGACCGCTTCAACCTCGACCGGTACCTGCCGCCTGCGAAAGCCGGCGCGGGTGGCGGAGCGCGGCCGGGGGGCAAGGCGCGCGCAGGAGCAGCGGGCGGCGCGGAAACGCCCATCGACCTCTCCGCGCTGAAGGACCTCAACCTGAAGGGCGCCCTGAGAATCGGCGAGCTCACCGCGTCGAACGTGAAAGCGGAGAAAATCAGCATGGGGCTGCGCGCGGCGGGCGGCAGGCTCGAGGTTAACCCGCTTGCCGCGAGCCTTTATCGCGGCAGCCTCGCGGGCAACGCGAGCGTCAACGCCAATGCCAATCAGTTCGCGATGAAGAGCCAGCTCACCGGCGTCGCGATCGGGCCGCTGCTACGCGATGCGCTCGGCAAGGATCTGCTCGAGGGCGCGGGCAACGTCGCCCTCGACTTGCGCGCGAGCGGCAACACCGTCGGCGCAATGAAGAAGGCGCTGTCCGGCAGCGCAAACCTCGCGCTCAAGGACGGCGCCATCAAGGGCATCAATCTAACCGAGGTTCTGCGCAAGGCGAAATCGCTGTCCGGGGCAAAGCCGACCTCCGAGCAGGTGGCGAGCAATTCCGAAAGGACCGACTTCGCCGAGCTCGGCGCGAGTTTTGTCATCAAGAACGGGGTGGCGCACAACGAGGATCTGTCGGGCAAGTCCCCGCTCTTGCGCCTCACGGGCTCGGGCGACGTCAACGTCGGCGCCGACTCGCTGGATTACCTCGTCAAGGCTTCCGTGGTTGCGACCTCGGCCGGGCAGGGCGGCAGGGAGCTCGCCGACCTGCGCGGGCTCACGGTTCCGGTGCGCATCACCGGCCCGCTGGATGCGCCCAAGTTCCGCGTCGATTTCGGCACCGCGGCCGGCCAGGCAGTGAGGCAACGGGCCGAAGAGAAGGTGAAAGAGCGATTGCAGGACAAACTCAAGGGTCTGTTCGGGCGGTGAGCGAATTCGCCCGCAGGCTCATCGGCTGGCAGGCGCGGCACGGCCGGCACGATCTGCCGTGGCAGGGAACGCGCGATCCGTATCGCATCTGGTTGTCGGAAATCATGCTGCAGCAGACCCAGGTCGCGACGGTCATTCCTTACTACGAGCGTTTCCTCGCGCGCTTCCCGGACATCGAGTCGCTCGCCCGCGCGCCTCTCGATGACGTGCTCAGGCTCTGGAGCGGACTGGGTTACTACTCGCGCGCGCGTAATTTGCACGCCGCTGCGCAGGCCGTGATGGAGCAGCACGGCGGCCGGTGCCCGCGTGCGCGCGAGGCGCTCGAATCGCTCCCCGGGGTCGGACGCTCGACGGCGGCTGCGATCGTGGTGTTTGCGTTCGGGGGGCGCGAAGCGATCCTCGACGGCAACGTCAAGCGCGTGCTCGCGCGCCATTTCGCCGTGCGCGGTTACCCGGGCGAAAAGCGCGTGGAGAATCGCCTGTGGAAGCTCGCGGAGTCGCAACTGCCCGGCGGGAAGATCGAGCGCTACACCCAGGCGCTGATGGACCTGGGCGCCATGGTCTGTACCCGGGTGCAGCCCAAGTGCGCGAGCTGTCCGGTGCGCGCGAGCTGCAAGGCGCGCGCCTCGGGAAAGGTCGCGACGTATCCCCGGCCGCGGCCGCGCAAGCAAGTGCCCGTGAAGACCACGGCGATGCTGTTGCTGCTGCGCCAGGGCGAGGTGCTGCTGGAAAAACGCTCTCCGGCGGGAATCTGGGGCGGTCTGTGGTGTTTGCCCGAGATTCCCGCAGGGACGAGTCCGCGCGATTATTGCAGCCGGCGTTTGGGCGCCAAGCTCGCCAGCACGCGGCAGCTCCCGCTCCTGCGGCACGGATTCACTCACTTCACCTTGAGTATCACACCGCTGATTTGCAACTTGAGCGCAGCGTATCCGTGTGCAGCTGAGCCCGGCCAAGTGTGGTTGCCGCCCGAGGAAGCGGCGCAGGCGGCGGTGCCGGCTCCGGTGAGAAAGCTGCTCGCGGCCTTGGACCCTCTTTGACAAGAGGGCTAAGCGGCCAGCCCGCGGCTCTCGAGGAAGCGCTGCAGGATCGACAGACGCGCGAGGCTGTCGGTCAGCTCCAAGAGCTTCTGCTTGGCGACCAGAGGCACGGGCAGGATCTCGGTGAGCCGGTAGCCCACCCAGGCCGCATCATCGAACGCGTGCGGCTCGGCGAAGATGGGCTTGCCCTGGTCTTCGACGATCATTCGCAGCAGCCGCGCACACGCCGCATACTCATCGGGCACCGCCGCCCTCGCGTCAGGCGGGATCAGCGCGACCGCCGCGGAGATCAGCCCTTGCGTGTTGGTTTCTCGCTCGAGGATGCGAAAGCGCTGGCCACCGGATGTCTTCAGGGCGAGGACGCCCAGTTGCTGCATGTCCCATTCCGTGATTTTCGCCAGACATCCGACCGGCTCGGGGACCGCGGGCGTTCCGACCTCGGACCCTTCGTGGATGAGGCAAACTCCAAACGGTCTTTCCTGTTTCAGGCAGTCGCGCGTCATGTCCATGTAGCGCGCCTCGAACACGCGCAGAGGCAGCAGCCCGCCCGGAAACAGCACTGTATTCAGCGGAAAAATCGGGAGGCGAAGCGGTTCCAACTTACGCCTGCTCAGCGCTCTTCGCCCCAGCGCCGCATCAGGTCGTGGCGGATGCCGAGATGGTCGAGCACCCGCGCGACGACGAAGTCCACCAGATCTTCGATGCGCTTCGGATGATGGTAAAAGCCGGGGTTGGCCGGCAGGATGACCGCGCCCGCGCGCGCGAGCTTCAGCATGTTTTCCAGATGCAGCGCCGAGAACGGGGTCTCGCGCGGCACGAGGATCAGCTTGCGGCCTTCTTTCAGCGTCACGTCGGCGGCGCGTTCGATCAAGCTGTCCGAGAGTCCCGTCGCGACGGCGGCCAGCGTTCCCACGGTGCACGGGCAGATGACCATCGCGTCGGGAGGATTGGAGCCCGAGGCGACAGGTGCGTACCAGTCCTCGCGGCCGAACACGCGCAGCTGCCCGCTTTTCGCCGAATAGCGCTCGGAAAAGAAACGCTCGGCGTCGGCGGCGCGCGGCGGCAGAGCAACGTCGAGCTCCTGCTTGGCGACGACGTGAGCGGCCTGCGAGTAGAGCAGGTAAACCTGCGCCTCGGCGCGTATCAGCGTTTCCACGAGCCTGAACCCGTAGGGCATGCCGGAAGCGCCGGTCAGCGCGACGGTGATCGTGGGCTTCACGACGGCGCGAGCTGCCGGTGCCGCACCAGGACCGGGGTCGTGCGGCGGAAATGCGCGCCCAAGCGCTCGGCGAAATACACCGAGCGATGCCGGCCGCCGGTGCAGCCGACGGCGACATTCAGCGAGCTGCGATTGTCCTGGCCGTAGGCGGGCAGCCAGGTCTCGACGAAGCGGCGGATGTCCTGAAGCATCGAGCCCACCTTCGGCTCCTTTTCGAGAAACGCGATCACGTCGGCGTCAAGGCCGGTGAGCGGGCGCAGCTTGGGATCATAATGGGGATTGGGCAGGCAGCGCACGTCGAATACCAGATCGGCGTCGAGCGGCACGCCCTGCTTGTAGCCGAAGGATTCGAACATCAGCATCGTCGACTCCGTGCCGATTCCGAGAAGCTCCTTGATCCAGTTGCTCAGCGTGTTCGGAAGCGTGTCGCTCGTGTCGATGCGATGGCCGAGCTCGCTGGTCGCGGACAGCAGCTCCCGCTCGCGCGCGAGGCATTCTTCGAGCGTAAGCTTACCGGTCGCAAGCGGATGCCGCCGGCGCGTTTCGGCGAAGCGCTTGATCAAAGTGTAGTTCTTGGCGTCGAGGAACAACAGCCGCACCTCCACGCCCCGGCGCTTCAGCGCGGCGATGATATCCGGCAGCACTTCGAGGGACCCCCCGGTGCGGGCGTCGATGCTCATCGCCACCCGGCCCTGGCCAGCGCGGTGCAGCAACTCCACCGACTGCTCGAGCAGCTGTACGGGGAGGTTGTCGATGCTGTAGTAGCCGCTGTCCTCAAGCACGTTGAGGGCGATGCTCTTGCCGGAGCCCGACAAGCCGCTGATGAGTACGAGCTGCATCAAGGGGGTCTAGACTTTTTCATTTCGGCCCGCTGGCGCAGCATGAACTCCGCAGTCGAATCGATTCCGCGAAGCTGCAGGATGTAGTTTCGCACCGCGGCTTCGAGCAGCACCGCCAGGTTGCGGCCCGCCGCGACCGATACCACCACTTTTCTCACGGTCACGCCGAGAATGTCTTCGGACAGCTCGTGCAGCGGCAGCCGCTCGGCCTCCGCGTTTCCGGGCCGCTCCAGGTGCACGATCAGTCTCAGGTTCATCTTGGGCCGTACCGCCGTCTCGCCGAAGATGGTGCGGATGTCGAGCACTCCCAGCCCGCGCACTTCGAGAAAATCCTTGAGCACCGGCGGGCAACGGCATTCGAGCGTGGCGGCCGCAATGCGGGAAAGTTCGACCATGTCGTCTGCAACGAGCCCGTGACCGCGGCTGACCAGCTCGAGAGCGAGCTCGCTCTTGCCCACGCCCGAATCGCCGGTGATGAGGACCCCGAGTCCCAGAACGTCCATGCATACGCCGTGGCGCTCGGTGGTTTCGGCGAGCGCTTTTCCCAGATAGCGGCGCAGGCGGTCGATGACCTGTGCACCGGGCATTTCGGTGGCAAGCACCGCGGTGCCGGCGGCCTCCGCGGCCTTCAGCATGCGCACGTCGGCGGGCGCGCCGTCGGCCACCACGAGGGCCGCGGGAAGAGCGGCGAACAGGTTGCCGAGCGTCCGGAAGAGCTCCGCCTCCTCGAACGCGGCGAGGTGCGCGACCTCGTGGCTGCCGAGAACCTGGATGCGGTTGGGATGGATGAGATTGAGGTGGCCGACCAGCGCCGCAACCTCGGCGCTGTCCCGCCTCAGCCGGGCCGCGCCGCCGGCCTTGCCGCCGATCCAGGCGAGCCCGAGTTTTTCCCGGTTGTCCTCATACAGCTGCGCGACGCTGATCTGCAACATGAGGTAGCCAAGCGGTGATGTGCTGGTGGAGTGTACTCGCATCCGCGTCGGTGGCGAGTCTTTCACGCAGCTCGCGGTCGCTCAGCATCTGCGCAAGCTCCGACAGGATTCTCAGATGCTGCTCGTTGGCCTGCTCGGGCACAAGGAGAAGGAACACGAGTTTGACGGGTTTGCCGTCGGGCGCGTCGAACGGCACCGGCTGGGCAAGGCGCATAAAAGCGCCGACCGCCTCCTTCAGTCCCTTGATCCTGCCGTGGGGGATGGCGACGCCCTGACCCAGGCCGGTCGAGCCGAGCCGCTCGCGCGCAAACAGGCTCTCGAATACGAGGCTCCTCGCGACGCCCTGATTGTTTTCGAAAAGCAGTCCAGCCTGCTCGAACACGCGCTTCTTGCTGGTGACGTCCAGATCCAGAACGATGTTCGAAGGCGGGAGGAGCTTGGCAATCAGGTTCATCGATGACTCGAGCAAATCGACCGGTACCGGCTCTCGGACAAGCAGATTTCGCGCCCCGCGGGTCGCGAAGGGGTGGGATTCTACACCAAGCGGTCAGTTCGAGGAGGGGCGATGCTTGAGCGCATCGTGGGGATGCGCGTGCAGATGGTCTTTGTACTTGATGATCTGGCGGTCGAGCTTGTCGACGAGCGTATCGATCGCCGCGTAGAGATCCCGGTCGTCGCTCTCGACGAATAGGTCCTTTCCGCGGACGTGGCAGGTGACCTCCGCCTTGTGGGCAAGGGGGTCCGACGTGAGTATGACGTTGACGTCGATGACGTGATCGAAATGCCGCTCGATGCGGGAGAATTTATTCTCGATGTAGCTGCGGATCCCGGGGGTGACCGCCACGTGGTGTCCGCGGACAGTGAGGTTCACCGTATCCCCTCTTGCGCTTCAAAGCGACTTTCTCAGGCTGACCGGAGGAATATTCAGCGACTCGCGGTATTTGGCGATGGTCCGGCGCGCAACCACGATGCCCTGCTGGCCCAGGATCTCGGAGATTTTGCTGTCGGAGAGAGGTTTTTTTGCGTCCTCGGCGGCTACAAACTGCCTGATCAGCGCCCGTATCGCCGTGGCCGAACACGCGCCGCCGGTCTCGGTGGCGACGTGACTGCCGAAGAAGTATTTGAGCTCGAATATGCCGCGCGGGGTAAACATGAATTTCTGGGTGGTGACGCGCGAGACGGTCGATTCGTGCAGGCCCAGCGTGTCGGCGATTTCGCGCAGCACGAGCGGCCGCATCGCCACCTCGCCGTGCTCGAAAAAGTGCCGCTGCCGGTCGACGATCGCCTGCGATACCCGCAGAATGGTCTCAAAACGCTGCTGCACGTTCTTGATCAGCCAGCGCGCTTCCTGCAATTGATGCGACAGCTGGCCGCCCGACTGGTTTCGGGTGTTCTGCAGGATGTCGGCGTACATCCGGTTGATCCGCAGCTTGGGCATCGCTTCGGGATTGAGGCTCGCGAGCCAGACATTCTTGGTTTTTTTCACGAGGACGTCGGGCACCACGTAGCGCGTCTCGATCGACGAGAACGCCGCGCCCGGACGCGGATTGAGGCTCTGGATGAGCCGCTGGGCCTGGCGCAGCTCGTCGTCTTTGCACTGCAGTGTTTTTTTCAGACGCGCAAAATCGCGCGTCGCGAGGAGGGAGAGGTGTTCGCGGACGATGGCAAGCGCGTGGGCGCGGCACGGCGTCGACTCGGGCAATGCGACGAGCTGTAGCTCGAGGCACTCGGCGCAATTGCGCGCGCCCACACCGGTGGGATCGAGATTCTGCAGGTGCTTCAGGGCGATTTGGAGCTCCTCGGGATCGATCTCCAGCTCCTGCGGCAGAAGCTGTGCAATCTCCTCCAAGGGCTGCGTGAGGTAGCCGTCTTCGTCGAGCGCTTCGATCAGGACGGCGACCAGATTGCGGTCGCGCGCCTCGGCGTTGGAAAACGAAAGTTGCTCGATCAGGTGCTCGCGCAGGCTCGGCAAATCGGCGGCGAGCTGCGGATAATCGCCGTCGTCGCCGTCGTCGCGCTGCCCCCCCGAGGGCGTGCCCTCGGCGAACCAGTCGAAATCAGTCGTGACGTTCTCCACCGGCGGTGTGTCCGAACGCGGCTCCTCGGCGGGCCCCTCCATCGGCGCAGCGGGTTCGCCGTTCAACCGGATCGGGGCGGGCGAAACTTCCGCGGTCGTGTCTTCGCGCTCGAGCAGTGGATTTTCCGCCAGAAACTTCTCCAGCTCCTGGTTCAGTTCCAGGGTGGAGAGTTGAAGCAGGCGGATCGACTGCTGCAGCTGTGGCGTCAGCGTTAGATGCTGGGACAGTTTGAGCTGCAGGGTCTGCTTCATGGGAACGGGGCGTAAAGTATTCTTAAGGGGTCGCGGCAAGATCCTCGTTCAGGATGACCGAAGTGCGCGCCGACTCACGGCGCGGCCGAGTTCGCAGATTGGGTCGCGCGGTCCTCTACAACCGGAAGTTTTCGCCGAGATATACGCGCCTTACATTTTCATTATAAACGATCTCATCGGGTTTGCCGAAGGCAAGCACCGACCCTTCGTTGATGATGTAGGCTCGATCGCAAATCCCCAGGGTTTCCCGCACGTTATGGTCGGTGATCAGGATTCCGATACTGCGTTCCCTGAGAAACCGTATGATCTTTTGGATGTCGAGCACGGCGATCGGATCGACGCCCGCGAACGGCTCGTCGAGCAGAATGAAGCTCGGGCGCGTTGCCAAGGCGCGCGCGATCTCTACCCTGCGGCGCTCGCCGCCGGAGAGCGACAACGCGGTCGCTTGTCGCAAGTGCGCGATGTTGAGATCGCGCAGCAGGCCCGACAGCCTGGACTCGATTTCCTCCTCGGGAAGTTCCTGGAGCTCAAGAACGGCGCGAATGTTTTCCTCGACCGTGAGCTTGCGGAACACGGAAGCTTCCTGCGGCAGGTAGGACAGTCCCAGACGCGCCCGGCGGTGCATGGCAAGGTGGCTGATCTCCCTGCCGTCCAGGTGAATGGCGCCGTCATCGACGGCGATCAGGCCCACCATCATGTAGAAGCAGGTGGTTTTTCCGGCCCCGTTGGGACCGAGCAGCCCGACGACTTCGCTGCTCGAGACTTCGATCGAGACGTCCTTCACGACGACGCGCGTACCGTAGCGTTTCCTGAGACCGCGGGCCTGCAGCTGGCTCATCGCGTTCACGCCCCGTTCCGCAAGCACGGAGGCTACTCCCGCCGCGGGTTGACGGTGGCGGGCGCCGCCGGCTCTTTGTTCTTCGGCATGATGACTACGTGAACGCGCCCGTCGCGGCTGCCCTCCGGGACGTCCTTCCTCGATTTCACCGTGAAGTGTTCGGTCTTGGCGTCGTAAGAGATGTAGCTGCCGCGCACGTCGTCCCCGCGGTCGCGGCGCAGCCGGGCGTTGTTGAAAAATTCGACGCGCTCGACCCGGCCGTCGTACTCGATCCTGAGCGCCTCGCCGGCAAAATATTCGTCGTAACCCTCTCGCTTCTGGCGGAATATCGCAGGATTTCCGATGGCAACGCCGTATTGGAATCCCTCGTTATCCCTGCGCACGACGATTTTGTCGGCGCGAATGGTGAGCGAACCCTGGGTCAACACGACTTTTCCGTCGAATGTCGCGGTTTTTTTTGCATCGTCCGCAACCATGCTGTCGGATTCGATGTTGATGGGCTTGTCGCGGTCGGCACGCTCGGCAAATGCCGCCGGTGCTTGCGCAGCGCATAACACCGCCGCACCGAGCACCGCCGCGAGGCAGGCCTCATTTCCTCTTCGGCGCATCGTAGATGACCCTGACCCGCGATCGCAGCGCAAACTGTTGCTTGTCATTGTCGACCGTCATGCCTACCCCGGTGACAACGGACCGGCCCTCGGTGAGGGTCACGCTACGGTCGGTGCGCGCGATACCTTCTTCCAGAAGCATTTGCAGGAACTCCGTGCGCGCGCTCAGCTCCCCCCGCTCAGGCGTGGCCTCGCGCACGATAACCACGTTGCCGTACAAGGACGCTTTCTCGCCCTCCCCATTGACCGTGCCGCGACTCGCCGAAGCGACAAGATTGCCACCGCCGTCCACCTGGCTGACGAAGCGCGGGTAGAGTACCTCCGCGAGATCATCGTCAGGGTAGTGCAGCATTTTCGGGGCGGAAAACGTGTAACGGGGCTTGCCTGACGCGTCCATCCGATTGACCGTGAAGTTTTCGATAATCGCGTCGGGATCGTGACGACGGGCGCCGCCCTCGCCGCCGGCGCCTTCCTGCACCGCATATTGCAGCCACAGCGTCATTGCCGCGAGAAGCAGCATCAGAACGAGCGGCAAAAGATGGGCCGCGCGCGTCTTCATGCAAGCTGACGGGAAATGGCCCGCTCCAAGGTGTCTTGGGCTTGCATGATCAGCTCGCAAACTTCACGTGCGGCCCCGCGCCCGGCTGGCGCGCGCGTGACGTGGTGCACGCGCCGGCGCACGGCGTCCGGCGCTTCCGGAACGCTCGCCGCGAAGCCGCAGCGCACCAGCACCGGCAGATCCGCCAGGTCATCGCCCATGTAGCCGGCCGCGGGCGGCGAAACTTTCACCCGCGCAAGCAGCTGCTCGAAGGCGGCTTCCTTGTCGGAGGCACTTTGCTCGAGAAGCCCGATCCCGAGCTCGGCGGCGCGCAACTCGACGGCGCGCGAGTGACGCGCGGAGAGCAGCGCAACCTCAAGCCCGCTCTCCCTGAGCATCTTGAGGCCATGGCCGTCGTGGGCGTTGAATGCCTTTATTTCGGCTCCGTTATCGCTGAGGTAGAGCGTGCCGTCGGTGAGCACGCCATCGACGTCGAAGACCATGAGCCGCAGCTGCTGCAGCCGTCGCAGAACGTCGCGGCGCATCAAATGACCTTGGCGCGGAACAAGTCGTGCATGTTGAGCGCGCCGATCAGCTCCGCACCCTCGGTCACGACCAGCAGCTGATTGACGTGATGACGTTCCATGAGTTCGACCGCTTCGGCGGCGAGCTTGCTTGGGGCGATGGTGCGCGGATTGCGCGTCATGACCGCGCTGATACTGAGGGCGCGGATATCGGAAGCGCGCTCCAGCGTGCGGCGCAGGTCGCCGTCGGTGAAAATGCCCGCGACTTTCCCGTTGCCGTCGAGTATTGCGGTCATCCCCATGCCTTTTTTTGACATCTCGAGTAGCGCCTCAGAGAAATGCGCGGTGACGGGTACGCGCGGTACGTCGTTGCCGGTACGCATGACGTCGGACACGTGAGTGAGGAGTTTTCTCCCAAGCATGCCCCCGGGATGCGAGCGCGCAAAATCATTCGCGTCGAAGCCGCGCGCGTCGAGTAACGCGATGGCAAGGGCATCGCCGAGCGCCAGAGCGGCCGTAGTGCTCGCCGTCGGCGCGAGGTTGAGGGGGCAGGCCTCCTGCGCCACCCGCGCGTCCAGATGCACATTGGCTTCCCTGGCGAGGGTCGATTCGGGATTGCCGGTAATCGCGATGAGCTTCGCTCCCCGGCGCTTGATCAGCGGAATGACGGTAAGCAGCTCGTCGGACTCGCCGGAATACGAGAGCGCTATCATGACGTCGTCATGCGTGATCATGCCGAGATCGCCATGGCTCGCCTCGGCCGCGTGGACGAAAAACGCCGGAGTTCCGGTGCTCGCCATCGTCGAGGCGATCTTGCGCGCGATATGCCCCGATTTGCCGATGCCGCTGACCACCACGCGGCCTGGGCACGCGAGAATCAGGCCGACCGCGTCGAGAAAGCGCTGATCGAGCCGGGAAGCAAGCGCGGCAACCGCGTCGGCCTCGATCGAGAGCACCTTGCGCGCGAGCTCCAGCGCGGACGACGAAATAACTCGTTGGTTGGCGCGGGGAGCTGCCGTTATCATAGGGTGAGTATAGCAGACTGATCCGACCCCTCGGCGCCTCCAACCCAATGAAACAACGACTTCCGCATGCGCGACACCCTTGAACGCCTCTGCTCGGGTATCTGCTCGTCGGCGTCGCCGTCGGGCCGTTCGCGCTGGCGTGGATTCCGGACACCGAGGAGGGGCGCCATCTCGCGGAATTCGGCGTCGTCTTCCTGATGTTCTCCATCGGACTCGAGTTCAGCTTGCCGAAGCTGTTTTACATGCGTCGCGCGGTGTTCGGCCTGGGCCTTGCGCAGGTACTGCTCACACTCGTCGCGGTGCTCGGTGCCGCAATGCTCGCCGGTTTTCCCTGGCAACCGGCGCTCGCGGTCGGCGGAGCGCTTGCTATGTCCTCGACGGCAATCGTGACGCGGATGCTCGCCGAGCGCATGCAGCTCGAGACGCCGCACGGGCGCAACATCGTCGGCGTGCTCCTGTTTCAGGATCTTGCCGTGGTGCCTCTATTGATCGTCATTCCTGCGATCGCTTCGGGCGCGGGCGACCTGCTGCAACAACTCATGCTGGCCCTGCTCAAGGCCGTGCTGGTGCTCGTGGTGCTGCTGTTCTTCGGGCAACGGCTGATGCGCGGCTGGTTTCACGTCGTAGCGCGGCTGCGCTCGCACGAGCTGTTCATTCTCAACATCCTGTTCATCACGCTGGGCCTGGCGTGGCTCACCGGAATCGCGGGTCTGTCCCTCGCGCTGGGCGCGTTCCTCGCCGGCATGCTTATCGCGGAAACCGAGTACCGGTACCAGGTCGAGGAGGACATCAAGCCGTTTCGCGACGTCCTTCTAGGGCTGTTCTTCGTTGCCATGGGCATGAAGCTCGACCTGCGCGTGGTCGCAGACAATCTGCTCCTGGTATTGGTGTTGACAGCGCTTCCCGTTGTTTTCAAGTTCGTGCTGGTCGCGGGCCTGTCGCGCCTGTTCGGCGCTGCGCCCGGAACTGCGATGCGCACCGCGCTTGCGCTCGCGCAGGCGGGCGAGTTCGGCCTGGTCTTCATCATCCAGGTGAGCGACCGGCTGGTGCTGCGTTGGTCGAGCGCGGAATGGATGCTCCAGTCCCTGGAGCTCCACCGCGTCGCGGCGCGGAGCCTCGCCGCCGAGCGCCACGTCGTCCTTTGCGGCTATGGCCGCACGGGCCAGCGGCTTGCGCATCTGCTGGAGCAGGAAGGAATCGCTTTCGTCGCGCTCGATCTTGATCCGGAGCGGGTGCGCGAAGCGGCGGCGGCCGGCGAAGGGGTCGTCTACGGCGATGCTTCGCGGCGCGAGACGCTCGCGGCGGCGGGTCTCGCGCGCGCGAGCGCGCTCGTCGTCACCTTCGCCGATACGCCGCTTGCGCTCAGGATCCTGCATCACGTGCGCGAGCTCAATCCGGGCTTGCCCGTGATCGTGCGCACCCTGGACGATGCCGACCTGGACAGGCTCATCGCGGCGGGCGCCGCCGAGGTGGTGCCGGAGATCTTCGAGTCGAGTCTCATGCTCGCGTCGCATGCATTGGTGCTGCTCGGTGTGCCGCTCAAGCGCGTGGTGCGCCGCATTCGCGACGTGCGCGAGCATCGCTACAGCCTGCTGCGCGGCTTTTTCCACGGCGGCACCGACGAAGCCGATCCCGACGAAGCGAACGCGGCGCGGCTGCGCTCGGTCGCGCTCACCGCCGGCACCTACGCCGTCGGGCGCAGCTTGGGCGAACTCGCGCTCGAGGGCTTGGGGGTCAGCGTCACGGCGATCCGGCGGCGCGAGGCGCGGATGATTACGCCCGGGCCGGAAACCCGGGTGCAGGACGGCGACGTGATGGTGCTGCTCGGCGCTTCCGAGCAGCTCGCTGCGGCCGAGATGCGCCTGCTGCAGGGCTAGCGATTCCCTGGGGACGACGGAAAAGGAAAAGCCCGCCGGAGGCGGGCTTTTCGGCTGCGCCGCTTATGCGGCTACATGTTCTTGCAGATGGTCCACTGGCTGACCCCGTCCTCGACGTAGTCGTCGCCCGGGGTGACGGGGGTACGCAGGTCGGGGTTGGAGGTGGCCTGCTTGATGCCGCGCAACTGACCGCTTATGGACTTGGCATCGTCCATCTGCGTGTCGACGGCGATGGCGATCTTGTCGGGCAAATTGGTGGTGCAGACGATGTTGGAGGTGAAGCCCATGCCTCCGGTCTGAACGCCCGTGATGCCGAGGACGGCGTTGCTGGGCTGTTGGCCGCCTTGCGCACCCGCTGACTGCCCCTGGATGAAGCCTCCCAGCCGCAAGTGCTGCCAGAAGAGATTGCACTCGTCGGCGTTCGTCGCCTGAACGGCAAGAACGGTCTTGTAACCGCCTGTCGCGCCGCCCGAGCAGGTCCATTGACCGTCTCCGTTCCCGGAGTTGGTCTGCCCCGACCAGCGCGAGGCCGCGTTCAGGTCATCGCCGGCCAAGGCGCGGTAACGGTCCTGATAGGAGTTCACCGCCGCGGTGACGCCATTGAAATCGTTGATCAAATTCTTGATCTTGGCCTGCACGATCATTTCCTGGCCCTTCAGGATGCCACCCAGCAGCAGCCCGACGATGACCAGTACGATAGCGATTTCGACCAGGGTGAAACCGCTTTGGCCGATATGCTTGTTAGTACGCGCTTTCATCATAGCCTCCGTGCTCAGGGCGTGAATGATTCGTCGACACCCGCAAGAAATATGCCCAGAAATTCTAGACGAATTCGACCCTTACGAGGGGAAATTCAAACTGATACTGTTGAACTATGGACAGTAACGACGACTTCCTGACAAGTCGCATTAGTTTTTTTTCTTCTTGGCGGCGGTCTTGGCCTCCAGCTCTTTCAAGCGCTGATCCAGAAATCTGAGCTCCGCCGGATCCTTGACGCGGCCGCTTGCGACGTAGCCGCCGATCATGATGCGGGCGGTTTCCAGTTCGTTCATGTCCTCCAGTATGAAGATCTCCATCTGCTTCGCCCAGAGGGGGACGTCTTCCGCCGTCGCGTAACGCTGGATGGCGGCGGCGTAGCGCCGCGCCAGCGGCAGGTCATGGAGCCGGTGTTTGGCGATCACCGCGGCGTGCGCGAGCCAGGGCCAGCGGCGGTTGGGATCGGCAAAAAACTGGCGATAGACGAATTCGAGCATGCTGCGCTGTTTTGCCTCGTCGGGCACCTCCGCATACAGCCGGCTCGCCGCGAGCAGGGGATACTGGCCGCGGGGATCCAGCTCGAGGATTCGGGCGAGCCAGTCCTCCAGCCGGGCGTAGTCGAGTTCGCGATAAGGGATCTGGGTGCCGGACCGGTAATCGAACGCCTGCAGGTACAGCATCAATACCTTGGCGAGCGCGATCGGCTCGCCGAAGCTTGCCAGCTTGAGCGTCGCGGGACTCGGCGCCGGTGTCAGATCTTCCGCCTTCGCGCCGCGAGGGGGGGTGCTCAGCTTGAATCCGACCTGTGCGGCCAGACCCAGCGCAAGCAGCGCGAGGACGGTTCGGGGAACGTGGGCGATCGGCCGTTCTGCCACGGCGTCAGAAGTTCTTGCGATACAAATCGAACAGCGCTGCCGCGCCGATCAGCGCAAGGTAGAGCGCGGTCTGCGCAAGAATGGCCCCGAGCGCGCCGGCACCCGGCGGGGATTCCAGCAGCCAAGTCGTCTGCGTCATCCGATCAAGCGTGGGGAGCAGCAGCGCAATCAGCTCGACCACGGCGTTCACCAGGCGGTCGGTGAGCGTCGGGTCCTGGAGGGCGGCGCCGGCGATGATCTGCATCGCCGCCATCGAGCGCGACAGCAAGTAAAACCCCGCCGTGGCGGCGAAGGCGGGAACCACCTGCGTGAGCGAGAGCACGCAAAAAAGGCTCACGGCCGTCATGATCAGCAGCTCGCAGAGCAGCGAAATCGTCCAGACCGCGAGTCCGCCGGGGCTCGCAAACAGCGCCAAGGGCAACGCGACGAATGCGGCGAGCGCAGCGGCGACCCCGGCGTAGCCGGCGAATTTCCCGAAGAAGTAAGTCGCGCGCGGCGCGGGCAGCGACAGCAGCAGTTCGGTGACCTTATCGGTTGATTCTCGCACCATGCTGGTGATCACGAACGCGGCGACGATAAAGACGACTGCGACTCTGAGCATGGCCGCGAGCAGCGCCGTCTGGATAGCGCGCGACTCGGTGATCGCCACCTGGTTCAGGAATTGCGCGAGCCCCAGCGCGACCAGCACGACGACGACGGCAAGCCATAGAAGGCGATTTCGCACCGCTTCCAGCAGGATGGATTTTGCCAGGGAGGTGACTGTCGGCATGAAGTAGGCGTCGTTGGCTTGGGTGCCTGTCGGTCAAAGCTGGCACAATACGTGCCTGCGCAAGGGTAAGCTCGGGGAAAGCGCAACGCAAGTTCGCTTAACGCCATGGCAACAGGCAACCTGCTCCAAGTCGGGCAATTGTTCGTCACAAAATGGTGGCGAGCGCTGTTCATCCTCATGCTGGGGCTGCTGCATCTCTCCGCCATGCGGGGCGCCGAGGATATCTGGGCGCGCGGACTGATGCTCGCGCACTTCGGGCTTTTCATCCTATGGCAGCCCTTCATGCGGGGCGAGCAGCGTGTCACTCCCACCCACATGGTAGTGATCATCGCCATGGCCGTGGGCGTTCTGTATTTCTTCAACTCGCTGCTGCTGGGCCTGTGGGTGAGCGTGCTCGCCGGCATTGTCGGCGGCAAAGTGTTTCTGTTCCAGGCGCGCTGGCTGCGGCGTTTCTACTTGGTGGTGCTGCTGTATTTGATATCGCTGTTGCTGATATGGATCGTGCCGAACAGTTTCATATCCGTGCCCCCGCCCTATGACGTCCAGTTGCTGGTGCAGTACGGTCTGCCCCTGCTGTTCCTGGTCTTGATCGCGATTCCGGCCGAGACGGACTCGGCCGAAACGCCGCAGATCGTGGACTTTTTCTACGCCGCGCTGATCTTCCTGCTGCTCGTCGTGCTCGTGCTGGGCAGTTTCGCCTTCATGACCGTCAGCGGACTCCAGTACGCGATGGCGCTTTCCTACAGCATGCTGATCATTGCGGCGGTGCTCTTTCTGCTGTCGATCGCCTGGAACCCGCGCGCCGGATTTGCCGGGCTTTCAATGTATTTTTCGCGATATCTGCTGTCGGTCGGCCTGCCGTTCGAACGCTGGCTGTATTTTCTCGCCGAGCTGTCGCAGCTCGAAACCAAGCCCGAGCGCTTCATGAAGGAGGCCTGCGTCGGCCTGATGAAGCTTCCCTGGGTCTCAGGCGGCTTCTGGCACACCGCGAGCGAGTCGGGGGACTTCGGCAAGGTATCCAAGAACTCGGTCGAATTTACCAACCAGGAAGTTCATCTGCGCGTGTTTACCAAGCTGGCCTTGAGTCCTTCGCTGGTATGGCACTTTCATCTGCTCGGGCAACTGCTCGGCGAGTTCTACATCGCCAAGCAGCGCGAGCAGAAGCTGCAGCAGCAGACCTACGTACAGGCCGTTCATGAGACCGGGGCGCGCATGACCCACGACGTGAAAAACCTTTTGCAGTCCCTCAACGTGCTGTGCGCCGCCGCCGAAGCGGAGGCTTCAGCCGATTCGAGCGATGTGACCTCGCTGATGCGGCGCCAGCTGCCGGCCATCACGCAACGACTTCAGCAGACCCTGGACAAGCTGCAGAAACCCGATTCGAGCAACGGCCGCTACGTCAAGGCGAAAACCTGGTGGGAAGGTCTGCAGCGCGGTTACGCCGGCCGTGGCATCGAGTTCGCGCTGGAAGGGCTCGATGATAACGTGGTCCTGCCCAAGGAACTGTTCGACAGCGCAGGCGACAACCTGCTGCAGAACGCGCTGCGCAAGCGCAAGCTCGACGACGCGGTCAATATTCACGCCAGCTTCCGCTGCAGAGAAACCATCGAATTTTGCGTCTGCGACACCGGCACTCAAGTGGCCGCGGATGTGCTGAGGGGACTCTTGCGGGGGCCGGTGCCCTCGGAGAGCGGTTTTGGCATCGGCCTGTACCAGACCAGCCGGCTCGCCGAAATTTCGGGCTTCTCGCTGCAGCTGCGGGACAACGATCCCGGGCGGGTGTGTTTCAGCTTGCGCGGCGAAGTGCGCCGCGGCGGCCGGAGCTAGCCGCCGTTTCAGGGCAGGCGGCCGGCGTTCACCATGCGGGCCATGAGCTGGGGCGCCGGAAGCATGACGACGATATCGTCGAATTCGCAGAATGGCGAACCCCCGGTGGTGTCGCTGCAGCCCGAGGCCGACAAAGTGGGAGTGCGGCTGAAGAAGGCTGACTGATTGTAGGGATTCGCGCCTCCCGGGCTGGCGACAGTGTTCCCGCCGATATTGGCCGCCTCATCCAGGTTTTGATCGGGAACCCCATCGCCGTTGCCGTCGTTCGGCCCGATGATGCGCAGGCCGGTCGGCTGACGCGCGCCGTAACCGTTCTTGCCGTGCGAGATGATGATGGCGGCGAGCGCCGAGCCGAGCGCGCTCGCCGAGTGGGTCGCGTCGCTTCGGGTAAACACGGCGATGTCGCCCAGCGAGCACAGCGCAAACGATGACAATACGGGTGTTGGGGTCGGGGTGCAGAGAGGGATCTGGTTGGCCGGGCTGGGGGGAACCGTGGTCGCGCGGGTTTCGTACGTCGCCCCGCCCGGAGGGGACACCGTTCGCCGGGCAGGGCAGCCGGCCGTTCGCCTGGGCAAAACCGATCAGGGCGTCCCTGACGCCATCCATGGTCCGGCGCGTGTCGGCGACGTTGCGCACCTCGATTTGCGTCGATAGGGGAATCATCGCGGCCGCAAGCAGCAGCGTGATGACGACCACTACCACGGCGAGCTCGACCAGCGTGAAACCCTTGCCAAAATTCATCGCAACAGGGTTCAGGGAGAAACGACTACGACGCGGTCGTTGATGGAAGTTGGAACCCCTGACCGATGCTCGTAGATGAAATCGGCCGGCGTGGAATTTTCCCCTTCGAGATAATCGGCCAGGTTCGGAGACGGGCGCGAGCTCCCGTTCAGGGTCTTGCCGGCCAGCACCAGGATCGCTTTTTTGTTCGTGCTCGGCAACGCGTAATACGCAGGCATGTTGTTGACCTTCAGACAGGAAGGCGCACCGGGAAGCGGATTGCAGGCGGCGCCGCCCCCGGGAACATAACCTGGGGAGACTGCGTAATAGGTCTGGCGGTACCACTCGTTGGCGACGAACCAGCCGGCTATCGGATCCAAGGGATTCGTAAGCGGGCTCGCCGCGAGATTTGGAATCATGATCTCGATGGTGCAGATCAGAAGGCAAAGGTTTCCATAAGTCGCAGTGTAAGTCACGGTCCCCGTCGCGGTGCCCGTCAGGGTTCCCTGGATGGATGGTGATGTCATTGTCATATCGATTCCATTCAGCCGAGTGACAACGCTGCCAGGCAAGATCGGAAAGCTCGTACCGGCGTTCGAACCGAGCGAACCCTGCACGTTGAACTGCGCAGCAACAGAGAGAAACAAGACGAAAGTGCACTTCCAGCCGGACACAGGCGAGCCAGACACGAGCATGGTGGCGGTCCCGCATACACCTGCTCCAAGCGGCAGGCCCAGCAGGGTTGTTGCAGTACCCGAGCCGCCGGTCCAGGCATACGTGGCGGAGGCGGTAATCGGCAAGAGCCCGCTCGTCTGGGTCGTGTCGCCGACGTATGCGCTTTGCGCGCGAGTCGTGCTGGTTCCGGGGCCGGGGGCGAACGTCGCAGGGAACGGGAATGCTCCCCATTGTGTGAGATAGGTTTGAAGGTAAGGCTTGACGTCGCGCTCGATCATGGCGGCCACGACGGGCTCAACCACCGACATGAGGTCGGCCTGTGTGATGACGAGCAGCCGGTCGTTGAACGAGTCGGAGGGAAAGGCCGTCGACGTGAACGTGTCGTAGGCTGCGTTGTAGCCCTCAAGGTAATTCGCCGGGCTATTGTGGGCGAGAGCGTTCGCCGGGTCGCGGTTCTGGCCTTGTATGGCCTCCCCGGGGGCAAACACAATTGCAACGATGTTGCTTGCCGGGGCGATTCCAATAACGGTCAGCTGCCCTTGAGTGTCGCTGTTGATTACAGTTGTTCCCGAAAGCTTGCGGAAGTTCGCCGAAAGCGCGTACCACAACCGCTCGCCGCTTGCGTCCCGAAGGTCGTCGATGCCGAGCGTTTTCCAAGGCAGCCGGCCGATCCGATTCGCGGCAGCGGAACAGATGCCCGCAGAATTTCCGGAGTCGTTGCTGTCCGGGCAGGGCAGCGCGCCGGGCTGGAAATTTGTGGGTCCGCTTCTGTACTGCTGCCACTCCTCGGACGCCGCGTAGGCGATCAGCGCGGCCTTCGCCTGCAGCAGCGCATTCATCGTGCGCTGTTCGCGTGTGTTCGCCAGCTCGGCGTTGGTGCGGGCGAGCGCATTGGCGACCAGGTAGGCACTCATGATCGCGATCAGCGCGATGAGCGCGATCATGGCGAATCCACCTTGCCGTTGGCCGAACCGCGACGTGCTGCAGGTATGAGCCGGCATCGCGCCTCCTAACGAGCGCGCGGTTGCACCGCGATGCTGCCGCCGCCGAGCTCGTCCGTGACCTCGCCGCGGGCCCGGTCGAGCGTCTGACCGACCTTGAGATCGACCCGCGCGCCGCCTTCGCCGGTGGTGATCGTGACTCGCGCGGGATCCCGGGCCGGGCGGTTGCCTTCTCGCGGCACGCCGTTTATCCAGGTCGTCGTCTTGCCCGAAGAGCGCGACACGTGCCCGTTCACGGTGACCAGATCGTCTTGAGTGACCACGGCCTCCCGCATATTTGCCTGGCGGCGGCGGTCGAGTTCCTGGCGCTGCTGCGGCGTAAGGAACAGCCGGCCGAGGTTATCGACGGCGCCCGCAGGCGGGGGCGCAAAGAGGATGAGCGAAAGCGCGAGCCCGCTGCCGCGTGCAAGGAGGCGAAGTCGGCGCGTGGAGTCCCGGGTCATGGCATGCCGCGCTCAAGCGGCCTTGTTTTCTCTCAGAGTGATCAGGTCGATTTGGCACTCCGAACGCAGCCGCGGAAACAGCGCTTGGCTCGTGGAAATGCCGCCGCGCTCGAGTCGCGCGATGCTGCAGCGCCTGACCGAGACGAGCGATTTTCCAGCCGTCCGCATGTCGGAAAGGAAGTTGAGAAGATCTTCCTCATGCAGAAGCATCATGTCGAGCTTCATCCGGCTGACCATGAAAATCATCGCTCCGATGGAGCTGGTGCTGGGATAGTCAAGCGGCTTCTGCGCCTCGATGTTGTACTTGATCTCGAGTAGCTTGCGCTCCGTCTTGATTCTCGCGATCGAATCGATCCAGTCAAGGCGGTTCTCCGGGCCGATCATCCCTTGCTCCTGCATCCGTTTGTAGAACAACAGGTTCTCGCGGATTTCGCGCTCCTCCTCGGACGCCTTGGACATTCGCCCCTGCGCGTCGGCGCGCTGCGCCTTGACCGCCCCGTAAGCGGCATTCGCCAGCGTGAAATAATATTCGCTCGTCCCGACCGCGATGGCTCCCAGCGCTGCCAGCACCGCGGCAATGATTGCCGGCAGCCGCAGGCGATTCAAGTCGGCGCGCGCGATGTTCATGTTCCGAGCCGTCTGCTCACGGTTACTGAGAACCGCGGCACCTCCGTGCCGCGCTGCACGCCGATGTCCCCGGAGATGCTCTTTTCGGCGTTGATGTCAAACGGCAGGCGCGTACTGACGATTTCCATTCCCGGGCGGCGGCGCAATGCCTCGACGAACTGGTTCATCAGCAGCGTAATGTTGCGGTAGTCGGAAGCCACCGGCACGATCAGCCGCCCCGAAATTTCGGCGACCTGATAGCGCGGCTCGGCGCCCGGCGCCGACGAGTCCGCAGCGGCGCGCGGCGCAATCGCGGTGGCCGCGTCGCGACCGCTCGCCGCCGGTTTCGGCGCGCCGATTTCCCAGTCAATCCTATCCAGCTCGATCTGTGGCAAATTCGCCAGCGCTTCGCTGATCTCGACGAGCATCTCGCCGGGCGATGAGTTCTGGCGCTGGATCGAGAGATAGTTCTTGACGATCGTCTTCAGGTTTTCCGCTGATGTCGGCGTTTTGGGAAAGCTCGCCTGCGTGCGCGCGTATTGCTGGGAGGCCGCTGCTTCCAGCTGACGATCGGTTTCGGCCAACTGGTTGAGCCTGTAGATGTCGAAGAGTTTCATCCCCGAATACGCGAGGCACAGGGAGAATATCGCGACTCCGGCCGTGATCAGGCCGACCCGGGCCCGCCACAGGTCGTAGAATCGGCGCAGATTGTTGTCGGCGAACTGATCGCGGACGCGGGCGGTCGCAAGCACGTGCAAGAAGAGTCCTTCCGCGAGGGTTTCCTCCGGCGCCGAGGTCAGGCCGGCGCGTCGCGCGACTTGGTCCAGATCGAGCACGTGAAAATGCAGCCGGGCGGTATCGATGCAGGCGGCATCGTAGAGCGCCCTGTACTCGCTTGGCGCAAGCACGACCACGTCAAGGGGCGGGGCCGCACGAGGCAGCACCCGCATATTGGTGAGATATTGCTGGATCCGCGCCGACTCCTCCGCGCAGGAATTTGCGATCGAGCGCGGGTCGTCGAAGTCGACGCGACCCAGGCGCGAAAACCGGATGCCTGCGTTCTCGACAAAGCTTTGCCTCAGGCCGGCCTGCTGCAGGTTCACAAGAAGGTAGCGCGATGCCTTGAAGCCGATGCGCTTGCCCACGAGCGGCGCGATGAGCGCCAAGGAGTAGACGCCCGCAACGCGCCCCTCGTTCGCACGCAGTGCCGCGAGCCAGGGCTCGAATTGCTGGGTGTTGGTAAAGGAGCTGAAAAGGACCCGCTCCTCTCGCCGGTCCCCGCTTACCATTCCGAGAGACAACGCGAGCGCCAGGCTGGTGTCGCGATAACGCTGCGCGAGCTTGCGCGCGAGCAACATGCGCCGGTCGCCGCCGTATACGCGCGGAATGTTCTCTTGGAAGAAGTCCTCCTCGACGACGTCGGCGAGGATGTAAAACAGGCTGTTGCGCGCGTTGGCGGCGATGTATCGTGAAAAAGCCGCTACTCCGTCCGCGTCGACGCCGAATGCCGCCGCAAGCACGAGCGTCCCGGCCTTCCAGCGGTAGGCGGCGACCCGCTGCGAGGTAAAGTAGAGAAGGAGCTTGTCCGGCACGGCTAAAGCCTGATCTTCGCGATGACGTCGTAGATCGGCCCGAGCACCGAGAGCATCACCCAGCCCAGAACGGTGCCAAGGATCACGGTCAAGGCGGGCTCGATCATGATCTGGAGTTTGGCGATCGATTCGCGCACCTCGCGGTTGTAAAAGTAGGAGACGTTCAGCAGGGCGGTGTCGAGCGCGCCGGTATTCTCCCCCACGCGCAGCATGCGCACCACCAGAGGCGGGAAAAGCCCCACGTCCTGGAACGCGGAGGTGACGTTCTTGCCGTCCGCAATCTGCTCGCCGGCGAGGCGCAGCCCTTCCTGAATCGTCACGTTTCCGGCGGTTTCCTCGGAGCTGCGGATGGCGTCCAGAATGGTGATGCCCGAGGAGTACATCAATGCGAAGGTGCTCGCGAAGCGTGAGAGGATGATCTTGCGCAGGATGTTGCCGATATACGGAAAGCGCAGCTTGGCGCGGTCGACTTGGTAGCGGACCAAAGGGTTGACTTTGGCCGCGATCGTCACCGCGGCAAAAAGCAGTATCGGTCCAAGGATGAGAGCCCACCAGTAGTTGACGAAAAACGCCGACACCTCGATGAGGAGCTGGGTTTGCAGAGGGATCTGCTGGCCCATGTTCTTGATGAACCCGACCATCTGCGGCACGAGGTAAATCATCAGGAAAAAGATCACCATCACGACGATCGAGCCGACGAACGCCGGATACATGACGATCTTCTTGGTCTGGGATATGAGCTCGTCTTCCCATTTCAAGTTGTCGGCCAGGCTCTTGAGAACTTCGGGCAGGCGCCCGGTCTGCTCGCCCGCGCGAACGAGGCTGATGAAGATCGGGCTGAACACCTCGGCATGATCAGCGAGCGCTTGGGACAGGCTCGCTCCCCCCTGGATGCCCTCGATCAATCCCGACATGACCTCGCGGAACCGGGCGTTCTCGACGCTGTCGCGCAGGTCCGTGAGGCTTTCCACCAGCGGCACGCCGGCATGGATGAGCTGCTCCAGATGAAAGCAGAAATTGATCAATTCGGTCCGATTGATCGAACCGGAGCGCAACAGACTCCCGCCGCGCTTGGTCGGCCCGCCCCGGACGAGATCGAGGCCCATGCGCTTCAGACGCAGCTCGAGGTCGACCAGGTTCATCGCCTCGATCTGGCCGAGGATCGCCTTGCCCCGGCTGTCGATCGCTTTGTAAGTGAAGAGTGGCATGAGCGCCTTCGAATCCTGCGGCTGCGCGCGCCCGCGGGCCGCTGGGCTACATACGGTCAGTAAGGTCTATGACCCGGATCAGCTCGTCGACCGAGGTGGATCCGTCTACGACGCGACGCGCGCCGTCGTCGGCAAGCGTGTGGAAGCCTTTGGCGAGCGCGGCCTTGTGGAGCTCGCGCCCCGTGGCGCGATGCGCAATCAGCTCATCGAGCTCGCTGTCCATCTTCAGGATTTCCATGATCGCCATGCGCCCCCTGTAGCCCTGGTAGTCGCATTGGTCGCAGCCTACGGAGCGGTAGATCATGGGTACGCGGTCGGTGATCGCGCCGAGCAGATTGCGCTCCCGGGTGCTCGCTTCGTAGGCTTGCTTGCAGTGCTTGCACAGCTTTCGGACCAGGCGCTGGGCGATAATGCCGATGATGTTGCCGGCGAGGATGTCGGCGACGATGCCGATATCGAGGAGCCTCGGGACCGCGCCCACCGCCGAGTTGGTATGCAGGGTGGAATACACCTGGTGGCCGGTCATGGCCGCACGGAAGGCCATGGTCGCGGTATCCTCGTCGCGGATCTCTCCCACGAGGATCACGTCGGGGTCCTGGCGCATGAGCGAGCGGATGCCGTTGCCGAAATCCATTTTCGCGGCCTCGTTGACCGAGGTCTGGCGGATCAGGGTCATGGGATATTCGACCGGGTCCTCCAGCGTCATGATGTTGAGGCCGTCGTTGTTGATGTGGTTCAGCACCGAGTAGAGCGTCGTCGTCTTGCCGCTCCCGGTCGGCCCGGTGACGAGGATGATCCCTTCGGGCCGCGCGATCATTTTCTTGAGGAGCTGGAGCTGGCTCGAATCGAGGCCGAGGCCGTCCAGCGGCACGATGCCCTTCTGCCGGTCGAGGATCCGCAGCACGATGTTCTCTCCGTGAGCGGTCGCCTGCGAAGAGACGCGGAAATCGACCGCCCTGCCGGTGAGGGTGAGGGAGATCCGACCGTCCTGAGGCGCGCGCGTCTCCGCTATATTCATCTTCGACATCACCTTGATGCGCACCGCCATCGCCGGCCAGTAGGTCTTGTGCAGCGAACGGATCTGGCGCAGCACGCCGTCGATGCGGTAGCGGATGCGCAGGAAATTCTGCTCCGGCTCGAAGTGAATGTCGGAGGAGCCGCGCTCGACGGCGTCCGCCAGCAGCGCCGAGATGAGTCGCACCACCGGCTGCGAGTAGGCGTCGCCCGAGGACTGCAGGCTCTGGTAGTCGATCTCGCCGGTCTCGATCTCGTGCAGGATGCCGTCGATCGAGAAGTCGTGGCCGTAGTACTGGTCGATGGCACGGACGATTTCGCTCTCGCCCGCGAGCCGCGTCTCGAGCGTGAACTCGCCGCGCAGCTGGGCCCGCACCTGGTCGAGCGCGACAATGTTGTTGGTGTCGGCCAGCGCGACGATGAGCTTGCGCGCGTCGCGGTCGAGCGCGACCGGAAAGATATTGTGGCGCTTGGCGAAGTCGCGCGGCACGAGCTTGAGGGCCATCGAGTCGACCACGATCTGCGTGAGGTCCACGCTCTGCAGCCCGAGCTTCTCGGAGAGCGCGTCGCGCAGCGTCGCCTCGGACACGAAACCGAGATTGACGAGGAGCTTGCCGACCGGCTGATGGGTCTTGAGCTGCTCGAGGAGCGCGATTCGAAGCTGGTCTTCGGTGAGGATCCCCTGCGAAATCAAGATCTGCCCGATGTGGCGCTTCGCCTGGGGAGCAACGGACTGAACGGCAAGGCGCGGGGAGTTCATGGGCGGATTACTTGCCCAGTTCCTGGACGCGTGCGCGGGCGTTGACCTGGTCGAAACTGCCAGGACGCTTCTGGGCCAACTCGAGCGCGCGCTCGTAATACTCGAGCGCGAGCTTGCTCTGTCGCAGCTGGTCGAGGCTGACGGCGAGATTGAAGGCATAGTCGGCGTTTTCCGGGTCGGCCGAGTAGGCCTTGAAATACTCCGCCTGGGCATCATTCCAGCGCGACTGCTGGGCGTACTGATTGCCGAGGATGAAACGCAGATGTGTCGCCTCCGGCCGGTTCCCGATCAGGGTCTTCAGACGGCTCTCCGAGATCACCGGGTCGAGCTGCGCGCGCAGCGCGATCAGGCCGGCTTCGGCGTAGGTGTCACGCGGATCCAGCTCGAGCAGCTTGAGGTAGCGCGCCTCGGCTGTCTCGAAATTGCGCGTGCGCAAATCGATCGCGGCAAGGCCGAGCAGCGCATCGCGGTTGTACGGCTCGCGCGCGAGCACCCTTTGATACCCGTCCCGGGCGGCAGCGAGGTCGCCCCGTTGGTAGGCCTCATAGGCTTGCTGGAGCAGCGGGTCGACGACGAGTACGGGCGGATGAATCGCAACCGGCGCAAGCGGTTCGGGTTGCGTCGCGGGCGCAGCGGGGCCCGGCCGCGCCGCGGCGGGCAGGGGTGCGCGCCCCCGGAAGGCAAGCCTGGAGGCTGCTGCAGCTCCCTGGGAGGTTGGACGTGGCGCCGGCCGCGCCGCCGCGGAAGGCCGAGAGGGCGCGATCGGAGCCGAAGGCGCCGCGACCGCGGATTCCGGGGGCTGCGCCTGCGCCACAGGCGCCGGCGTTGCGGCTACGGCAGGAGGCGCGGCCGGGCGGGCCTGCACTTCTCCGGAGGGCGGGGCAGCGACGCTCGACTTCGGCCGAAGCTGCCACCAGATATAGCCGCTGTAACCGATTCCGACCAGCGCCAGAAGTCCGAGCGTGAGGTAGAAAGGCCGCCGCGGGTTGTAGTCCATTTCCTTCACTTCGAACATCTGCTGCGCTTGCGCGCGCGCCCCCGAGAGCACGGGTTCGCCGGGAGAAGAGTTAGGTCGTGGCTCTTGAGCCCCCGCGGCAGCCTGCAGCGTCAGCGCGGGCCGTACCGGCTCCTCCGCGGGGGTTTTCTGTTCCGATGACGGCAGGTCATCGGTCAGAATTTCGAGCGACTGCGAGATATCGGGCAATTTCTCGCGCGTGATCACCTGAGTCACGGGCTCCGGCGGCGCGGGCTCAGCCGGCGAGGCGTCCGCCTTGGACGCCTGCTTGGCCAGCTCGGCTTTCTTCAGCGCTTCAAGGAGCAAGCTCATAGCGCGGTATCACCTGAGAGGCGTGGACTTGCCGGGATTGGGTTGCGAGATGAAATCTTCACCCGGGACCATGCTGCGGAACGAACGGAAATCACCGTCGATGCTCGGATCCTTTACCACGATCGGGCGCAGGAAAATCACCAGCTCGGTCTTGGTGTTGATCTTGTTGCGGGAGCTGAAGAGGGAGCCGAGGATCGGAATGTTGTTGATTATCGGTATGGTGTCCTCGACGTCGTTGATCGAATCCTCGATCAGGCCGCCCAGCACCGCGATCTGGCCGCTATTGACCTTGATCAGCGACTCCAGCTCCCGCATGCGCAATTGCGGAACCTGGTTTGTCACCCCGGCCGCGGCGAGCGCGGGATTCGGATCCGGCACGAACTTGACCAGGCGCGTCGTGGTCGGCTTGACGTTCAGCAGGATCGTATCGTTGTCGCTGATCTGGGGCGTGACGTTCATCACGAACCCCACGGGGACAGTGACCGGGGTGGTGTTAGTGGCCGTAATGGCATTTGAATTCAGGTTTCCCGGCGCCACAGTCACCTGTACGTTGAAATAAACGATGTTATCGACCACCCGAAGCAGGGCCGTCTGATTGTTGAGCACCGAGATCTTCGGGCTCGACAGCACGCGCACCGTCCCGAAGGACTCCAGCAACTGGAGCACCCCTGAAAGATTGGTTCCCCTCGCGGCGCTGATCGTGAAAATGTTCGGGACCGTGAAGGAACTCGGAAGGTTGTTCACCGTCGTCGGCGAGACTTGGGTCAACTGTAGGGAATTCGAGCCGCGGGTGCGCAGGGCATTCCAGTCGATTCCCTGTTGATACTGGTTGCTGAGCTGCACCTCGGCGATCGTCGCCTCGATCAGTACCTGGCGCTTGGCATTCGCCATGACTTGGTCGAGAAATTCCTGGAGCTTCTCGTGCTGGCGCGAGGTGGCGCGGATCGTCAGCACCCCGGCCTCGGGATTAGCGATCACCGAGGCGGCTTCGCGGAACGTCATGTTCGGCGTGGAGACGGGTGCGGCGGGAACGGCACCGGGAACAGGCGGTGGCGCAGCGGCTGCCTGGGGCGCACCGGGGGCGCCCGATCCGGGCAGGATCTTGTCGGTCTCGCGCAGGATGTCCTTCACGTTCTCGACCAACGTTTCCCAGAACTTGTTGCTCGAGGTATTGCGCACGGTAGTGCTCGACGCATTGCCGGCTCCGGCCGCGGCCCCGGCTCCGCCTCCCCCGGCAGCGCCGGTCGACGAGATCTGGCTGGAGACGCCGACCGTCCCTTGGGTGATTCGGTCCATGTTGAGGTAGTCGATCCGGTATACCCGCAGGTAGGGACTGTCGGGCATGACCGAGAGATTGGGGCCATCCAGCTCCCAGCGCATGTCGATTTGCTTGGAAATTCGCGACAGGAGTTGCGGCAGCGTCTGGTCGATCGCGTTAAGCGTGACGCTGCCGCTGATTCCCGGGTGAACGTCGATGTTGAGCTTGGCATCGCGCGCCAGGGCGAACAGCAACTCCTGCGCCTTGACGCCGTTCACTACCACGCTGTAGGTCTCGGGTCGCGGAGTCGGTTTCGGTCTGGGCAGGATAGTGGAGATCTGCACGGGGGCCGGGATCGTCCCCGAGGGCGCGGGCTCGTCGGCACGGATGTGCGCCTCGGACGGCTGGATGGGGGCGTGGCTGCACGCTCCTAGCGCGAGAGTCAATGCAGCCAGCGAAATTCGTCGCAAAGTCACCTCCCGGCCCGGGTTTTGGTCAGCGGGGGAAAATTTTCCAAAACAGTATAGCAGAACCACTTAACAAACTGATTTATCACATCAAAAGCATCTTGCCGGGTCACTCGCTGCTCTCCTTGAAATCTTCGCATGGCGCCCACTCCCTGTGCCCGCGTGCCCCTGAACTCCCTCCTCGCGGCACATCAAAGGGGTCCGCCCATTCGAGTTCGCCCGGTCTTATCGGCGATTCTGGCTGCGCATTCTTTCTATGCTTCGATAATAAGGGCGCTGCGCGGTAAATAGCGCGGGCAGCTTATTCATGGCGGCAAGCGCTTCCGCTGCGCCCGCATACGAGCCATAAGCGGCGCGGTAATACTGCTCACCGTCGATCTTGACGCTATACACGAAAAGCTTCTCGGCGGGGACTACCTTGGATGCTTTAAGCAAGAAATCTTCCAGTTGGCCGAGTTCATTCGAGTTTGCGGTAGCCAGTTGAATTGCATACCCGTCCCCGGGAGCGCTGCGAAGCCACTCCTGGGTTGCAACGAACCGCATGCGCGTGAGTTCGCCGTGCGGCGGAGGGAACGGCCCGTCTCGGCCCGGTGTATAGGCCGAAGCGATAACGGGCGAAAGGGGTTCGGACATCACAGCGCTGGCTTGCGGTGGTCCGGGGGCCGCAATCCCGGAGGTCATCGCGGTGCCGGATCCTGGCACGACTTGCGGCGCCCCGGTCTTGCCGGCCTTCGCCAATACCGGCGCGCCGCTCACCGGGCTGCTCGAGCGTACTTCCGCACGCACCGGCGGAGCCGCAGCCGAGCGGGCATCGCCTCCCGGAGCGCCGCCCGACCACAGCGCGTGCACGCCCCAACCGAGCGCGAGGCCGGCGGCAAGCGCGCCGGCGCCGATCCAGATCTTCTGCAAGCCGCGCGGCGAACGGCGAAATTCGGAATCGCGCACGGCCCTTTTGACTTCCGCCGCGGTGACCGCGTGAGTGCCGCTGGCGAACGCGGCAAGCAACGCCTTGTCCGCGAGGATATTGACGCGCCGGGTGAGCCCCTCGGACGCGTGCGCGACGAGTTTTATCGCACTTGGCGTGAAGACGCTGGGCCCGCGGTAGCCCGCCGCCCGCATGCGAAAGTCGACGTAACTCTCGATGTCGCTGCGGACCAGAGGCTCTAGGTTGAAGCTGTGAGTAACGCGTTCCCTCAACTGGCGCATTCCAGCGGCGTTGAGCTGCTCCTCAAGCTCAGGCTGTCCGAAGAGCACGATCTGCAGAAGCTTGTGGCGGTTCGATTCGAGATTCGACAAAAGCCGGATCTCCTCGAGCGTCTCCTTCGGCATCGCATGGGCTTCGTCGATCAGCACCACCACGCGCCGGCCTTCGGCGTACAGCCGGACCAGGTGATCCTGCAACGCCCGCACGACGCGCATCGTGCGCTCGCCGTCCATCTCGAGCTTGAGCTCGTCGGCGATCGTGAAGAGGATTTCATCCCGCGACAACGAGGGATTCGCGAGATAGATGGTCTCGACGCTTGCCGGCAACCGTTCCACCAGCACCCGACACAGCATCGTCTTGCCGCTGCCGACTTCGCCGGAAACCTTGACGATGCCTTCCTCGTGGGTGACGGCATACAGCAGCGCTTCGAGCGTCGCGCCGCGGTTCGCGCCCTGAAAGAAGAAGTCCGTGTGGGGCGTGATTCGGAACGGTGGCTCCTTCAGCCCGAAATGGTCGAGATACATCGAAGTCGCCTTCCGGCGCGGAGACCGTCGCCCTTATGGCTGCTTCTGCAGCGATTCCATGCGTGAGTACAAGGTGGTGCGGTTGATGCCGAGCATCTTCGCGGCTTGACTGACGTTACCGCGCGTGAGCTTCATGGCCGCCTCGATGTAGCCCTGCTCCCAGGCCTTCAGCATCTGGTCGAGGTTGAAATCGCGCTCGCGCTGCAGGTGGCGGCTCGCCTGCTCGATGAGCGTCTCCGGGTCCGACTGCAGGCCGGGGCCGGCGTCGGAAGACGCGTCGAGGTCGAATTCGGGCTCCAGTTCCGCGGGAGAGAGCTTCTGTCCGGCGTATTTGGTGGTGAGGCGAATGACGATGTTGCGCAGCTCCCGCACGTTGCCCGGAAAATGATAGTCTCTCCAGGCTTTCCGCGCCCCCTCGTCCAGGGCGAACGGCGCGAGTTTCGCCTGCCCGCTGTAGAACTTGCGATAGTGATCGAGCAGCAGCGAGCGGTCGTCGTCCATTTCACGGAGCGGCGGCACGCCGATCGTGAACACCGAAAGCCGGTGGTAGAGGTCGGCGCGGAAGTTGCCCTTTTTTATCTCCTGGCGTAAATCGCGGTTGGTGGCGGCGATCACGCGGGCGCGCGAAAAGCGCTGCTGAGTTTCTCCGACGCGCTGGAATTCGCCGTTTTCCAGCACCCGCAGGAGCTTGGCCTGCAGCTCGAGCGGCAACTCGCCGATTTCGTCCAGGAAAAGCGTGCCGTCCGCGGCGTCCTCGAAGTAGCCGGACTTGTTCTGCGTCGCCCCGGTGAATGCGCCTTTGGCGTAGCCGAAGAGCGTCGGCTCGACCAGAGTGGGGGCGATCGCAGCGCAATTGAGCGCGAACCAAGGCTTCGTGCACCGCGGCGACAGGCGGTGCAACAGGTTCGCTACGACCTCCTTGCCGGATCCGGACTCGCCTTCGATGAGCGCCGGGAAGGGCGAACTGGCGCACTGGCTTACTTGGCTTTTAAGCTTCTGCAGCGCCGGGCTCCTGCCGATCATGGAATCGGCATCCGCCATGCCTTCCCCGGAAATTTCGGCGGCGCGGAACTGCAGCGAGTTCAGCAGGGTCTTCTTCAGGCTTTCCGGGTCGCAGGGTTTGGCGACAAACTCGGTCGCGCCGAGTGCGCGCGCGTGGCGCGCGTTGGCTGCGTCGTTCTGACCCGACAACACGAGGATCTTCATGGCGGGCGAATGCGCGAGCAAATCGCTGATCAGCTGGAATCCCTCGTCGGGCCGGTGCGGCATGGGCGGCAGCCCGAGATCGACCAGCGCAAGCTGCGGCGCCTTGTCCAGCTGCCGCAGCAGGCTTACCGCGTGCTGGCGCGAGTCGCTCACCATGATCTCGAACTCCTTGCCCAGGGCGTAGGACAAGGTGTCGGTGATGAGCGGATCGTCGTCGACGATCAGCAGACTCGGCTTGGCGTATTCAGGCATGAGCTTCGATACACTTCAAGAACGCGCGCTCGATGGAAGCTTCGCCGTAGCGTTCGCACAGTCCTTGCGGGGCACCCGTGTAGGCAAGTGTCCCCTGGTGCAGGACCGCCATATGGTCGCAAATTTCCTCGATGTCCGCGAGCAGATGCGAGGTGAGAAACAAAGTACGGCCTTCGGACCGGAGCTTCGCGAGAAGTTCCTTGACACGGGCCCGCGCCCTGGGGTCGAGGTCGCTCATCGGTTCGTCCAGCACGTACAGGTCGCGTCCGGAGAGAAAGCATGCGGCTAGGCCGAGCTTCTGCGTCATGCCTTTGGAATATGCGCGCACAGGCTTGTCGAGCGCGGTGACATCCAGGTCGAGCGCCGCGAACATCGCCCGGGCTCGTTCCCCGTCGTATCGGCGGCCGAGCAGTTGCAGCATCATCGAGATGAATTCGCGGCCGGTGAGAAAGTAGGGGGGGTTGAAACGCTCGGGCAGATAGGCAAGCCGCTTGCGCGCTTGCGGGCGGCGGGACTCGACGCCGTGAATTTCGATTGCGCCCGCATTGAGGTCACAGAAATCGAGCAAGCACTTGATCAGCGTGGTTTTGCCTGCACCGTTGACGCCGGCGAGTCCCATGGAATTTCCCGCCGGGATATCGAAATCGATTCCGCACAGCACATTGGCGCGCCCGAAGCTCTTGTTCACTCCGCGAAATCGAACCACGGGTTCGGGCATGGGGCGGGCAAGCGCTCTACGGGGAAGGCGTCGATGATAGCGCAAAGACCGAGCGATTTCACGGTCGAAATAGAGGGACAGCGCTCGGATCACGGAAACGGTTCGAATAGCGCGAGAATTGTTGGGCAGCGCTTATCTACGCTAGAATCCGGGCTTCGCATTCCTCATGCGGGACGCCGTGACGACGAGCAATCTGGTCGAGGTCGAAAACGTCACTTTCAGCTACGACCGGCGCGAGGTTCTCAAGGACATCAACCTTGTCATCCCCAGAGGCAAGGTGGTCGCCATCATGGGGTTGTCGGGCTGCGGAAAAACCACGCTCTTGCGCCTGATCGGCGGCGCGCTCATCCCGGACAAGGGCGAGGTCCGCGTTGCCGGCCGCGCGATAAACAGACTCGGCTATGACGAGCTGTTCGCGCTACGCCGCAAGATGGGCATGCTGTTCCAATTCGGGGCGCTGTTCACCGACATGTCCTCGTTCGACAATGTTGCGTTCCCGATGCGCGAGCACACGGGGCTGCCCGAGCCGCTTATCCGCGACATGGTGCTCATGAAGCTCCAGGCGGTGGGCCTGCGCGGCGCCGCGGATCTGATGCCCGCGGAGCTCTCCGGCGGCATGGCAAGGCGCGTCGCGCTGGCGCGCTCGATCGCGCTCGACCCGATGCTGATGATGTACGACGAGCCGTTTACGGGCCTGGACCCGGTTTCGCTCGGGATCACCGGCCAGCTGATCCGCCGGCTCAACGACTCGCTCGGCGCGACATCGATCATCGTGACCCACGACGTTGCCGAGGCGCTGGAACTGGTCGACTACGTTTATTACATGTCCGCAGGCAAAATCGAATTTCACGGCACTCCCGGCGAGGTGCGGGCCGCGGGACACCAGGCGCTGCGCCAGTTCGTCTACGGCGAGCCCGACGGACCTGTGCCCTTCCACTACCCGGCTCCGGAATACCGGCTGGATCTGCTGGCGCAATGATGCGACGCGTCGGCGAACTGTTGCGGGCCCTGGGTACGCGCGTGGTGGACAACTGGATCTGGCGCCTGGGCTTCGCGAGCCGCTTCCTCTGGCTGACGCTCAAAGAGTCGGGCACGAGCTTTCGCCGCTTTCACCTCACCGTCCGCGAAATTTACTTTGCAGGCGTGCTGTCGCTCATCATCATCCTCGTATCGGGACTCTTCGTCGGCATGGTGCTCGGCCTGCAAGGCTACGACACCTTGGTGCGGTATGGTTCCTCGGAGGCGCTCGGCGTGCTGGTATCGCTGTCGCTGGTGCGCGAGCTCGGCCCGGTCGTAGCGGGACTGCTTTTTGCCAGCCGCGCAGGCAGCGCGATCACCGCGGAGATCGGGCTGATGAAAGCGACCGAGCAGCTCTCCGCGATGGAGATGATGGCCGTCGATCCGATCGCGCGCGTGGTCGCGCCGCGATTCTGGGCCGGAGTGATTTCGATGCCGCTGCTTGCGGCGTTGTTTTCGGCGATGGGCGTGTTCGGCGGATACCTCGTCGGCGTGAGGCTGATCGGGGTGGACGAAGGCTCGTTTTGGTCGCAGATGCAAGCGGCGGTGGATTTTCGAGAAGACATCTTGAACGGCGTTATCAAGAGCGTCGTGTTCGGCGTGGCGGTGACGTGGATCGCCGTGTTCGAAGGCTACGACGCCCCACCGACGGCGGAAGGGGTGTCGGGCGCGACCACGCGCACCGTGGTGACCGCATCGCTCGCGATCCTTGCGCTCGATTTCGTTCTTACCGCGCTGATGTTCAGAGGAAGCTGAATCATGATGACAAGAAAAGAGCTGGATTTGTGGGTGGGAATATTCGCGGTGATCGGGATCGGCGCCCTGCTGTTCCTGTCGCTGAAGGTGGCGAACCTCGCCTCGTTCTCGACCGCCGATTCGTATCAGATCAAGGCCAAGTTCGACAACATCGGCGGGCTCAAAGTGCGCGCGCCGGTGAAAAGCGCCGGCGTGGTCGTCGGCCGAGTCGGCGACATCCGCTTCGACAACGAATCGTTCGAAGCGATCGTCACGCTGAACATCGACAGCCGCTATCAGTTTCCCAAGGACAGTTCGGCCAAGATTCTCACCTCGGGATTGTTGGGCGAGCAGTACATCGGTCTTGCGCCCGGCGGGGACTCCGTCAACCTGAAGAGCGGCGACACGTTGAAGATTACGCAGTCCGCGGTAGTGCTGGAAAATCTCATCGGTCAGTTCCTGTACAATAAGGCCGCAGAAGGAGAGGCGAAGAAGTAGGGAAAGAAAAAGTCGACGAATGAGCTGGGCCAAGAGACGCGGCGCGGCGTTGCTGCTGGCGGGAATGCTGGCGGGCTGCGCTACCTCGGGAGGCAATCCTGCCGATCCGCTTGAGCCGTTCAACCGCGCCATGTTCCGCTTCAACGATGCCGTCGACGATGTCGTGCTCAAGCCGGTGGCGAAAGGTTATCGTGCCGTGCTGCCGAACTTTGTGCGTACTGGGGTGTCCAATTTTTTCTCCAATCTTGAAGACCTCTGGATATCCTTCAACGATTTTTTGCAGGGTAAGATCCAGCAAGGGGGCGAGGATTTCGCCCGTTTCTTCATCAATTCCACGTTCGGGCTGTTGGGCATATTCGACGTCGCCAGCGACGCGGACTTGCCCAAGCACAACGAGGACTTTGGACAGACTCTGGGTCGGTGGGGCCTCGGCCCGGGTCCGTATCTGGTGTTGCCGATCTTGGGCCCCTCGACAGTTCGGGACGGCTTCGGGTTCTTGCTTGACACCCAGGCCGATCTCGTTTGGCGGATCGACCACGTTCCGACCCGCAACACGACTTACGTGACGCGCGCGGTGAACACCCGCACCAATCTGCTGGACACGACGAACGCCCTCGAGGAGGCGGCGCTCGACAAGTACAGCTTCGTGCGCGAGGTCTGGCTGCAGCGACGCCGCAACCTCGTCTATGACGGCGACCCGCCGCGCGAGCGCACGGAGTCCGACGAAGAATCCCGTTAAAAATGAAACACTGATGGCCATGAAAAACTTTTTGGGCTTCGCTCTGACGGTTCTTCTTGCGCCCGCGGCGCAGGCGCAGGAGATCGCGCCCGACGTGCTGGTAAAGACGATCACCCAGGACGTCATTGCCATCATCAAGCAGGACAAGGACATCCAGGCCGGCGATCCGGCCAAAATCACCGAGTTGATCGAAACCAAGATCCTTCTGCACTTCAACTTCGCCCGCATGACCCAGATCGCCATGGGGCGCAACTGGCGCGTCGCTTCGCCCGAGCAGCAGAAGGAACTCACAAGCGAGTTCAGGACGCTGCTGGTGCGCACTTACTCGACCGCGCTTACCAACTATCGCAACCAGGTGATCGAATTCAAGCCGCTGCGGGCGAAGCCCGAGGACACGGATGTCACCGTCAAATCCGAGGCGAAACAGCCGGGTGCGCAGGCTGTGACCATCGACTATGAAATGGAGAAGACGCCCGGGGGCTGGAAAGTCTACGACGTCAAGGTCGCCGGCGTAAGCCTGGTCACGACCTATCGCGAGACTTTTGCCGGCGAAGTCCGCGAGCACGGGGTGGACGGTCTGATCAAATCGCTCACCGCCAAGAACCGCGAGAACGACGCGCGCTTCAAATCGGGGAAGACGTGATCCGGCGCGAGGGGGAGGCGCTCGTTCTCGAAGGCGCGGTGACGGTCGACACCGTTCCAGGGCTGATCGGCGCTGCCGATGAGCACCTCCGGCAAGGGGCGAAGATTGTGGATTTCAGGGAGGTGACCGAAGTCGATTCAGGCGCTGTTGCGCTCGCGCTGGAGTGGCTGCGCGAAGCTGGGCGCAGCCAGACCGAGTTGCGCCTCGTCAACCTGCCCGCACCGATGCAGAACCTCGCCAAACTCTACGGAGTCTCCGAGCTGCTCCAGTTCCCGGCCGCCTGAATTTCCCGCACGGCGCACTGACGCGCTTACGCTGGCCGCTCGGCTTGTTGAGAGTTTCTTTAGCATGGTGACGCCCGAACAGATCCAGAGCTACATCGAAAAAGGGTTGCCCTGCGAGCGGGTGGTCGTGGCCGGGGACGGGCAGCATTTCGAGGCGCTGATCGTGAGCGGCTCGTTCCGCGGCAGGAGCCGGGTGCAGAGGCACCAGCTCGTCTACGCGACGCTCGGCGAGCGCATGCGCGGGGAAATCCACGCGTTGTCGATGCGCACGCTCACGCCGGAAGAAGCGGTGAATGGATAAGCTCGTCATCCAGGGCGGCGCGCCGCTTTCGGGCGAGACCCGCATCTCGGGCGCCAAGAACGCGGCGCTCCCGCTTATGTGCGCGGCGCTGCTGACGCGCGAGCCGCTGGCGCTCTCCAACGTGCCGCACCTGAGGGACGTCACCACCATGCTGCGGCTGCTGGGCCAGATGGGCGTGAAAGTGTCGCGGGACGATCGCTCAGGCGCCACGCTGCACGCCGAGCGGCTCGCCGAGCCGCTCGCCCCGTACGAGCTGGTGAAGACCATGCGCGCTTCGATTCTCGTGCTCGGGCCGCTCGTTGCGCGCTGCGGCGAGGCGCGCGTGTCGCTCCCGGGCGGCTGCGCCATCGGCCTGCGCCCGGTGGATCTTCACATCAAGGGGCTGCAGGCGCTCGGGGCGGAGATCGAGGTGGAGCAAGGCTACATCGCGGCCCGGGCGAAGCGCCTTACGGGAGCGCGCATCGTCATGGACCTGGTAACGGTAACCGGCACGGAGAACCTCATGATGGCTGCCTGTCTCGCGCAGGGCACCACCGTGCTCGAGAATGCCGCGCGGGAGCCCGAGGTGGTCGACCTCGCCCGCTGCCTTTCGGCGATGGGCGCGAGAATCAGCGGCGCCGGCGCCGACGTCATCACCATCGAAGGGGTCGCGAGTCTGCACGGCGCGACCCACCACATCATGCCTGACCGAATCGAGACCGGCACCTTTCTCGCCGCAGCGGCGGCCACCCGCGGCCGCGTGAGCTTGCACGGCGCCGACCCCGCCATTCTCGACGCGGTGCTGGAGAAGTTGCGCGAGGCGGGCGCCGAATTGGAGTCAACAAAAGACACGATTTCCCTGGCCATGAAAGGCAGGCCCAGAGGCGTGAATGTCCGCACCGCGCCTTATCCGGCGTTTCCCACCGACATGCAGGCGCAGCTGATGGCGCTCGACGCGGTCGCGAGCGGCGCCGCGACGGTGACCGAAACCATTTTCGAGAACCGTTTCATGCACGCCCTGGAGATGCAACGGCTCGGCGCCGATATCGAGATCTCGGGCAACACCGCGGTGGTGCGCGGCGTCGAGAAGCTTCAGGGTGCCACGGTGATGGCCACGGATCTTCGCGCCTCGGCGAGCCTGGTGATCGCGGCCCTCGTCGCGGACGGAGAGACGACCGTGGATCGCATCTACCATCTCGACCGCGGCTACGAGCGCATCGAGGAGAAATTGGCTCAACTCGGCGCACGCATCCGGCGCGTCAATTGAACGGCGCCCATCTGCTTGAGGCGCAGATTTCCGTCGCTCCGCGTTCGGTGCGGTAAAATCGTGCTTTTTCAAGCGGTTTCAACGTGATCACGCTCGCGCTCTCAAAGGGCCGGATTTTCGACGAGACGCTGCCGCTGCTCGCCGCGGCGGGCGTGCGTCCGCTCGAAAATCCCGAGTCCTCGCGCAAGCTCATTCTTCGCACCAGCCGCCGCGATCTGCGGTTGCTCGTCGTGCGCGCCGCGGACGTTCCCACCTACGTACAGTATGGCGCGGCGGAGCTGGGGATCGCGGGCAAGGACGTGCTGCTCGAACACGGCGGGGCCGGGCTCTACCAGCCGCTTGACCTCGGCATCGCCTCGTGCCGCATGGTGGTGGCCGTGCCCGAGGGATTCGATTATGCCGGAGCCGTGCGACAGGGAGCGCGGCTGCGCGTGGCGACCAAGTACATGCAGACCGCACGCGAGCACTTCGCGGCGAAAGGGGTGCAGGTCGATCTGATCAGGCTGTACGGCTCGATGGAGCTTGCGCCGCTCGTCGGTCTCGCGGACGCGATCGTCGATCTCGTCGCCACCGGCAACACGCTGCATGCGAACCGCCTGCGTGCGGTCGAGGAGATCGTCCCGATCAGCGCGCGCCTCATCGTCAACCAGGCGGCGCTCAAGCTCAAGCGCGACGCCATCCAGCCCCTGCTCGACAAGTTTTCGAAAGCGGCGGAGATGCATGCCTGAGATTGCCCGTCTTTCAACGGCGCAAGCTGATTTCGACGCGCGTCTCAAGGCGCTGACCGCATTCGACACGACGTTCGACCAGAAAGTCGAGGACGCGGTCGCGGCGATTTGCGACGACGTGCGCAGACGCGGCGACGCCGCGGTGCTCGAATTCACCGAACGCTTCGATCAGGTCAAAGCCGCGCGGGTCACCGAGCTCGAACTGCCGCGCACCGCGCTCGAAAAAGCACGGACCGGGCTCGAGCGCGTGCTGCGCGATGCGCTGGAGCAGGCCGCGGCGCGCATTCGCAGGTACCACGAGCGGCAACTCGCGAAGTCGTGGCAATTCACCGAAGCAGACGGCACGACGCTCGGCCAGCGTGTGACGCCGCTCGACCGTGTTGGACTATACGTGCCCGGAGGCAAGGCGGCTTATCCCTCCTCGGTCCTGATGAATGCTCTCCCGGCCCGGATCGCCGGCGTCCGCGAGCTCATCATGTGCGTGCCCGCTCCGCGCGGCGAGCGCAACCCGCTCGTGCTCGCCGCGGCCGCGATCGCCGGGGTCGACCGCGTGTTCGCGATCGGCGGCGCTCAGGCGATCGCCGCGCTCGCCTACGGCACGCAGACCATCCCGCCGGTCGACAAGATCGTCGGCCCCGGCAACGCCTACGTGACGGCGGCCAAGCGCCGCGTGTTCGGCACCGTGGGCATCGACATGATTTCCGGCCCGACCGAGATCCTGGTGATCTGCGACGGGGCGACCGACCCGGACTGGATCGCGATGGACCTTTTTTCGCAGGCGGAGCACCATGAAACTTCGCAAGCCATCCTCATTTCGCCCGATAGAGCGTTCATTGATCGGGTAGCGAAAAGCATCGAGCGCTTGCTTGCGGGCATGTCGCGCAGGGCAATCATCGAGGGGTCGCTAAACCGTCGTGGGGCGCTGATCGAGGCGAGGGACCTCGAAGAGGCGTGTGATATCGCAAACCGCATCGCGCCCGAGCACCTGGAGCTCTCGGTCGCCGAGCCGAAGAAATGGCTGAAGAGGATCCGACACGCGGGTGCGATTTTCCTGGGGCGCTACGCCTCGGAGGCTCTGGGCGACTATTGCGCCGGGCCGAACCACGTCCTGCCGACCTCGCGCACGGCGAGGTTCTCCTCCCCGCTCGGCGTATACGATTTCCAGAAGCGCTCGAGCGTCATCGCCGTATCGCGCAAAGGCGCCCAAAGGCTCGGCCGGCTCGCCGCCACGCTGGCACAAGGCGAGGGCTTTCAGGCGCACGCGCGCTCGGCCGAACTCAGGCTGGAAAAGAAGCGCAAAGGACGATCGTGAGCGCCGGGCCGGAAAAAATCATCCGCGACGAGATCCGGGCGCTCACCGCCTATCACGTCCAATCGGCTGAAGGGCTGGTGAAGCTCGATGCGATGGAAAATCCCTATCGCCTGCCGGAGGGGCTGCGCCGCGAGATCGGCGAGGTGGTGGCGAACGCCGAGATCAATCGCTATCCCGATCCGACCGCACCGGCCCTGATGAAACGCCTGCGCAAAGTGATGGGGATCGGCTCTGAGTACGACATCCTGCTCGGCAACGGCTCGGACGAAGTCATCCACATCATCATCCAGAGCGTCGCGCGTCCGGGGGCCGTGGTGCTCGCGCCTCGGCCGTGCTTCTTCATGTTCAGCCACTATGCGCAGCTCGCGGGATTGCGCTATGTCGGGGTGCTGCTCAACCCCGACTTCACGCTCGACGCCGGCGTCTTTCTGCGCGCCCTGGCCGAGCACCGGCCCGCGGTGGTGTTCATCGACTATCCCAACAATCCGTCCGGAAATCTGTTTTCGGACGAGGCAATAGCGCAGATCATCGCCGCGGCGCCGGGGCTGGTGGTGATCGACGAGGCCTATCACCCCTTCGCCGGCAGGACTTTCATGACGCGGCTGGCGGAATTCCCGAATCTCGTGGTCATGCGCACTCTGTCTAAGCTCGGGCTCGCCGGCATTCGCCTCGGCTACGCGGTCGGGCGGCCTGAGTGGATCCGCGAATTCGACAAAGTGCGCCCCCCCTACAACGTCAACATGCTGACGCATTTGGTCGCCGAGCGCGTTCTCGCGCACCACGATGTGCTTGATGCGCAGGCGCGGAATATCAACGCGGAGCGCGAGCGCCTTGACGGCGAGCTGCGCAAGCTCCCCCGCGTGACAGTTTTTCCAAGCAAGGCGAATTTCATCCTGGTTCGTGTCCCGGACGCTCCGAGGGTCTTCGAAGGCATGCGGCGCGGCGGGGTGCTCGTGAAGAACCTGCATACCGGCGTGCCGCTTCTCGATCACTGTATCCGGCTTACCATCGGCACCCCAGAAGAGAACCGGCGCTGTCTTGCCGCGTTTGCGCAAGCTCTCGCCAAACACTGATTTCGTGTAGGCTATCGCGTTGAAGCTGGAGAGAGATGTCCACGCGCGCCGCAAAAGCCGACCGCAAGACCACGGAGACGCAGATCGCGCTTTCGGTCAATCTCGACGGCAACGGCAAGGCGACCCTTGCGACCGGCGTGCCGTTTCTCGACCATATGCTCGATCAGGTCGCGCGCCACGCGATGCTCGATCTCGATATCGAGGCGAAAGGCGACCTGCAGATCGATGCCCACCATACGGTCGAGGATGTCGGAATCACGCTCGGCCAGGCGGTCGCGCGCGCGATCGGCGACAAGAAGGGCATACGGCGTTACGGGCACGCCTATGTCCCGCTCGATGAGGCCCTGTCGCGCGTGGTGATCGATTTCTCGGGTCGGCCCGGGCTTGAGTACCACGTCAAGTTCAAGCGCGCGCTGATCGGCGAGTTCGACGTCGATCTGGTGCACGAGTTCTTCCAGGGGTTCGCCAACCACGCCCAGGTGACGCTGCACGTCGACAACCTGCGCGGTGACAACGCGCATCACCAATGCGAAACCATGTTCAAGGCATTCGCGCGCGCGCTGCGCATGGCGGTCGAGCCCGATCCGCGCGCGACAGGCGCCATCCCGTCCACGAAGGGGACCCTTTAGATTGGCCCGGGATTGGCGCGGACGAGCGCAGATTCGAAATTCTGATCCGAACTGATCCGCGTATCTCCGCGTTCTATCTGATGAAAATCGCGGTTGTCGATTACGGCATGGGCAATTTGCGCTCGGTCTCCAAGGCCATCGAGCACGTGGCGCCGCAAGCGCAAATCGACGTGACGTCCGATCCGGCGCGCGTCGCCGGCGCCGACCGGGTGGTATTCCCGGGACAGGGCGCGATGCCCGATTGCATGCGGGAGTTGGAGGCACGGGGATTGCATGGGGTCGTCGTGGACGCCGCGCGCAGCCGGCCGTTTCTCGGGATCTGCATCGGGCTGCAGATGTTGTTCGAGCGCAGCGACGAAGGCGGCGTGGCGGGCCTTGGACTGCTAGCCGGAACGGTGCGCCGGTTCCCCGACTCGGCCATGGTCGATTCCGAGGGGCGCAAGCTCAAAGTTCCTCACATGGGGTGGAATCACGTGAGGCAGACACGGCCGCATCCCCTGTGGTCGGGGATCGAGGACGGAAGCCGCTACTATTTCGTTCACAGCTATTTTCCGCAGGCCGGGGAGGAGGGGCTGGCGCGCGGAACCACCGAGTACGGCATCCCCTTTACCTGCGCGGTGGCACGGGATAATATTTTTGCGGTACAGTTCCACCCGGAAAAAAGCCATACTGCCGGCCTGCGGCTCCTCGCCAACTTCGTCAACTGGAATCCCTGATCTTGCCACTTCGCGGCCTCCGTCCGTGTCGGAGGCCTCACGTGTCTTACCGACTCGATGCTGATCATTCCGGCGCTTGACATCAAGGACGGGCATTGCGTCCGCCTGAAGCAAGGGAAGATGCGCGACGCCACGGTGTTCTCGGAAGACCCCGTCGGCATGGCGAAGCACTGGCGGGCCCAGGGCGCGCGCCGCCTGCACCTCGTGGATCTGAACGGGGCGGCCGCGGGCAAGCCGAAGAACGAGGCCGTCATTCGCGCGATTCTACAGGCGCTGGGTGATTCGCTCCCGGTGCAGCTGGGGGGCGGCATCCGCGACTTGGACACGATCGAGCGCTTCCTCGACCTCGGCGTGAGCTACATCATCATCGGCACGGCGGCGGTGAAAAATCCGGGTTTCTTGCAGGACGCGTGCACCGCGTTCTCGGGGCATGTCATCGTCGCGCTCGACGCGAAGGACGGGAAGGTGGCCGTCGAGGGCTGGTCGAAGATGACCGGCCACGACGTGGTCGACCTCGCAAAGAAATTCCAGGACTACGGCGTCGAGGCGATCATCTACACCGACATCGGCCGCGATGGGATGCTCACCGGGGTGAACATCGACGCGACGCTGAAGCTGGCGAGGGAGTTGCGCGCGCCGGTCATCGCGAGCGGCGGCCTCACCAGCCTCGAGGACGTCAAGTCGCTCTGTAAGATCGAGTCCGAAGGCATTACGGCGGTCATCACGGGCCGCGCCATCTATCAGGGTACGCTCGACTTCAAGAAGGCCCAGGAGATGGCGGACAAACTGGGCAAAAGCAAGGACTAAGGATCAAGGATTCAGGATTCAGCTTCGCCGCCCTCCGCAAGGCCCGCCTTTTCCTGAATCCTGCTCTTATGCTCGCCAAGCGCGTCATTCCCTGCCTGGACGTCGACCGCGGCCGCGTCGTGAAGGGCGTCAACTTCGTCGGCCTGCGCGATGCCGGCGATCCGATCGAGATCGCGCGGCGCTACGACGAGCAGGGCGCCGACGAGCTGGCCTTCCTCGATATCACTGCGAGCTCCGATGACCGCGACCTCATCCTGCACGTTGTGGAAGCGGTTGCCGGCCAGGTGTTCATCCCGCTCACGGTCGGGGGCGGCGTGCGCAAAGTGGAGGACGTGCGACGTCTCCTCAACGCCGGTGCCGACAAGGTCTCGATCAACACCGCGGCGACCCAGGATCCGCAGCTCATCGCGAGCGCCGCCGGCCGCTACGGCTCGCAGTGCATCGTGGTCGCCATCGATGCCAAGGGCGTTGATCGTAACGTGCACGGCGTCGGCGGCAACGGGCATACCCGACGCTCCGCCGACCGCTGGGAAGTGTTTACGCACGGCGGGCGCCGGCCCGCCGGTTTGGACGCGGTCGACTGGGCGCGTAGAATGCAAAAGCTGGGCGCGGGCGAGATTCTGCTCACCAGCATGGATCGGGACGGTACGCGCGAGGGCTTCGACCTCGCGCTCACGCGTGCCGTCGCGGACGCGGTCGATGTGCCGGTGATCGCGAGCGGAGGCGTCGGCAAACTCGAGCATCTTGCCGAGGGCGTGCTCGAGGGCCGGGCGGATGCGGTACTCGCCGCCAGCATCTTCCACTTCGGCGAATTCACCGTGCGGCAGGCAAAAGAATACCTGGCGAGACGCGGAATCGAAGTGAGGTTATGAACGTGGCTGACGCAGTGCGTGAAGACTGGCTGGACAAGGTGAAATGGGACGAACACGGCCTCGTGCCCGCGATCGCCCAGGAGATGTCCACCAGCAAGGTGCTGACCCTCGCATGGATGAACCGCGAGTCCCTCGCCAGGACTGTGGCGACGGGCGAGGCGCACTTCTGGTCGCGCTCGCGCAATCGCCTATGGAAGAAAGGCGAGCAGTCCGGCCATGTGCAAAAGGTGCGCGAAGTGCGGCTCGATTGCGACGAGGACGTGGTGCTATTGAAGGTGGAGCAGGCAGGCGGCATCGCCTGTCACACCGGCAGGTACAGCTGCTTCTTCCAGAAGCTCGAGGCCGGGCGCTGGGTGGTCGTGGAACCGGTGATCAAGGATCCTAAAGAGATATACCGGAAATGAGCGACATACTGGAACGGCTGGCCGACGTCGTCGAGAGCCGCAAGAAAGGTGACCCCGAGAGATCCTACGTGTCGCGACTGTTCGCGGGCGGGCCCGACGCGATCCTGAAGAAAGTCGGCGAGGAAGCGACCGAGGCGGTGATGGCGGCCAAGGACGGGGACAGGCTGCGCATCGTCGGGGAGACCGCCGACCTGTGGTTCCACTGTCTCATCATGTTGGCGCAGTACGGCCTGCGCCCCTCGGACGTTCTCGCCGAACTGCGGCGGCGCGAGGGAATATCGGGCATCGACGAGAAGGCCGCGCGGGCGAACAACCGGCGCATTGGGGCGGAACGGAAAAGGAAATGAGCGCAAGCGAATGCCTCTTCTGCAAGATCGTGAAAGGCGAGATTCCGAGCGAAAAGATCTACGAAGACGACGACATCCTCGCCTTTAACGACATTCGCCCGCTCGCGCCGGTGCATTTCATGATCATCCCCAAGCGGCACATCGCATCGCTCGCGGAATGCGACGCGAGCCACCAGGCGATTCTGGGCAAGCTGCTCGCCTTGGCGCCGCGCCTTGCGCGCGAGCAGGGCTCGACCGAGGGCTTTCGCACCATCATCAACACCGGGCGGGTGGGCCGGCAAGAGGTGTATCATTTGCACGTGCACGTCATCGGCGGCCCGGAACCCTTGGGCCCGATGCTGAGACGGGATTGAAGGAGTGGCGCTATGGGAACCTGGAGCATCTGGCACTGGCTGATCGTACTTTTCATCGTTTTGCTGGTCTTCGGCACGAAGAAGCTCCGCAACATCGGCGCCGACTTGGGTGGCGCGGTGCGCGGTTTCAAGGAAGGCATGAAGGATTCGTCGGTGGACACGCCGGCCGAAGGCGGCTCCTCGCCCCAAGTGACGGCCCGCACCATCGAAGGCGAAGTCAAGGACAAGGCCAAGACCTGAAAGCCCCTCGGCCGCATCCGAATGCCGGGCGCGGTCCCGGCTTCTTTTTTTGAACGGCCTGCAACCTTTCGCCCCCCGTGTTTGACGTCGGATTCTCCGAACTGATGGTGATCGCCGTCGTGGCGCTCATCGTCATCGGACCTGAGCGCTTGCCGAAGGTCGCCCGCACGATGGGCCATCTGTTCGGCCGGCTGCAGCGCTACGTCAACGATGTCAAGGCCGACATCCAGCGCGAGATGGAACTCGAGGAACTTCGCAACTTCAAGAGCACGGTCGAGGAGGCGGCGCGCTCCGTCGAGAGCACCGTCCACAGCGAAGTGGCGAAGGCCGAGAGCGAGCTCAATTCCCTGGCGCAGATCGAAGATCCGCCCGCGACGCCGCCCGCAGTCCCCCCCACGGCCGCGCCGGAGGCCGGTGCCCAAGAGGCGCCCCAGCTCGAACTGGGCCTGGAGCCAAAGAGCGGGCCAGCTTCGCCGTCCCAAAAAGCAGGGACCTGATCCGGCGCATTGCCGATGAGCGCTCAGGACACCTTCATTTCCCACCTGGTCGAGCTGCGCGACCGGCTGTTGCGCTCGATCCTGGCGGTGGTCGTCGTGTTCCTCGGCCTGTTTCCCTGGGCGAGAGAGCTCTACGCGCTGCTCGCTAAACCGCTCCTCGCCGCGCTGCCCGCCGGAGGCCGGATGATCGCCACCGACGTGGTCGGCGTGTTCCTCGTGCCGGTCAAGGTGGCGTTCCTCGTCGCATTCGTGATCGCGCTCCCCTACGTACTGTACCAGGCGTGGGCGTTCGTCGCCCCCGGCTTGTACATGCACGAGAAGCGGCTGGTGCTGCCGCTGGTGATCGCGAGCACCTTGCTGTTTTTGCTCGGCATGTCGTTCGCCTATTTCCTGGTGTTCCCGCTGGTATTCAAGTTCATGGCGTCCATCGCGCCCGAGGGCGTCGCGTGGATGACGGATATCGACAAATACCTGTCCTTCGTGCTCACCACGTTCATCGCCTTCGGAGTGACCTTCGAAGTGCCCGTGGTGGTCATCGTGCTCGTGCGCGCGGGGGTGGTGTCGGTCGAGAAGCTGAAGGAGGTACGGCCTTACGTGATCGTCGGGGCGTTCGTGATCGGCGCGATCTTCACCCCGCCGGACGTGCTTTCGCAGGTCATGCTCGCGGTGCCGCTGTGGCTGCTCTATGAGCTCGGCATCGTGCTGGCGCGTTTCGCAGCCAGGCCCGTCATGTCCGAGGATCTGGCCGCTGCCGAATTGAACAAGGACCTCGATCGCTCGGAAGCCGGGCAGAAGTAGAGCTCTTCGGTCCCGTTCCGATCAACGGCGGCGCTGCTGCAGCGTCGGGCGCTTGCCCACCGCGACCTGGACTTCCACGTCTTTGCTTTCGCGCTTCAGCCGCATGGACGCGGGCTTCCCCGGCACCAGCGCCGCCACCAGATTCAGCATCGAATTCGGATCTTTGACCGGCTTGCCTTCGATCGCGAGCAGAATGTCGCCCGGTTTCAGGCCGGCGCGATCTGCGGGCCCTCCGCGCAGAACGCCTGCGATGAGCACGCCGTTGGTGGAAGCGAGGCGGAACGACTCGGCGATCTCCGGGGTGATTTCCTGCGCCTCGACTCCGATCCAGCCGCGCGTGACGCTGCCGGTCTGGATGATCTGCTCCATGATGTTCTTGGCGCTCGAGGCCGGGATGGCGAAGCCGATGCCGAGCGATCCCCCCGAACGTGAATAGATCGCGGTGTTGATGCCGACGAGATTGCCCGCCGTGTCGATGAGCGCCCCGCCTGAATTCCCCGGATTGATCGCGGCGTCCGTCTGGATGAAGTTCTCGAAGGTGTTGATGCCGAGCTGGCTGCGGCCGAGTGCGGATACGATGCCCATCGTCACCGTCTGTCCCACGCCGAAGGGATTCCCGATCGCAAGCACCACATCGCCCACCCGCAGGGCGTCGGCGTCGCCGAAAGTAATCGCGGGGAGCGACCCGCCACTCACCTGCAGGACCGCGATATCGGTTTCCGGATCGGAGCCGACCGCACGCGCCTTCAGTTTCTTTCCGTCTGCAAACGCGACCTCGATCTCATCGGCGGCCTCGACGACGTGATGGTTGGTGAGGATATAACCCTTGGGACTGACGATCACGCCCGAGCCGAGGCTGGTCGCGCGCTGCGGCTCCTCCTCGAAGCGGTCCCCGAAGAAACGCTGGAACAAAGGATCGTCGAGAAACGGGTGGCGCGGTGTCTTGATCTCCTTGCTGGTGAAGATGTTCACCACCGCCGGGAAGGCCTTTCTGACCGCGTCGCTGTAGGAGGCGGTGCGAGCGGCGGCTGCGCCCGCGGAGCTCGCCTGGCGCAACTCCACCACCTGGGGTCCGGAGGCAGGGCGACCGAGCCACTCGGGCTTGAGCGTGGTGATCACGAACAGCACGCCGAGCGCGACGGTCGCGGTTTGGGCGAATATGAGCCAAAGATTGCGCATTTGAGCCGTGAGAGAGGCGGTCCGGCCGAGACGCTCGGACCGTGCGCGCGCGGGGGCAGCGCCGTCGCTGTGTGCGGGCGGCGCGTCCGGAAGTCTCCCTGTACCGCGATTATTGCCCAAACGTTCGATCAGCGAAACAGCCGCGGAGGCGTCACGGCAGATTCACGAATTCGCTATCCGAATCAAGGAATTGGCGCGAAAAATTTGGTTGCGCTCGGCGCTTTCGGTATAATTCGCGTTTTTTCAGCAACTTTTCCTCTCGAGGTATTTCCGTGAACGACAAGCCCGCTGTGAACCGCGGACGGCGCAACATCGTCATCGCGAGCGTGTGCGCGGGGGGCGCCGCAGCGGTCGCGACCGCGGTGCCGTTTGCCGAATCGATGCTGCCTTCGGAGCGCGCCAAGGCGCTCGGCGCGCCGGTCGAGGCCGACATCGGCGAGCTCGCGCCGGGGGAAAAAATGATCGTCGAATGGCGCGGCCAACCGGTATGGATCGTCCATCGCACCAAGGAGATGTTGGAGGAGATCAAGCAGACCGACAGCAAAGTCGCCGATCCCAACAGCGAACGCAAGAAAGGGGAACTCACGCCGGAATACGCGCGCAACGAGTACCGCTCCATCAAACCGGAATATCTGGTGGTGGTCGGCATCTGCACGCACCTCGGCTGCTCGCCCCAGGACAGGTTCAAGCCGGGCGCGGAGGCTTTCGAGCACGACTGGACCGGAGGTTTCTACTGCCCGTGCCACGGGTCGCTCTTCGATCTCGCCGGCCGCGTATACAAGAACAAACCTGCTCCGGACAATCTCAGAGTGCCGCCGTATACCTATCTCTCCGACACCAGGATCCTGATCGGCGAGGACAAGAAGGGAGCCTAGAGCGATGGCCGCAGCGGAGAAGCCACCCGTAACGGGCGCGGGTCCATTCAACGGATTGCTCACCTGGATCGATCAGCGCTTTCCGCTGATGGAGAACTGGCGCGCGCACCTGTCGGAGTACTACGCGCCGAAGAACTTCAACTTCTGGTACTACTTCGGCTCGCTCGCGCTGCTGGTGCTGGTGATCCAGATCGTCACCGGGATCTTCCTCACCATGAATTACAAGCCGGACGCCGCCCAGGCGTTCGCCTCGGTCGAGTACATCATGCGCGAGGTGCCCTGGGGCTGGTGGATCCGTTACATGCACTCGACCGGCGCGTCATTCTTCTTCATCTGCATCTACCTGCACATGTTCCGGGCGCTGCTGTACGGCTCGTACCGCAGGCCCCGGGAGCTCCTTTGGATTTTCGGCATGCTCGTCTTCCTTTGCCTCATGGCGGAAGCCTTCTTCGGGTACTTGCTTCCCTGGGGCCAGATGTCCTATTGGGGCGCGCAGGTGATCGTCAATCTCTTCGACGCGATTCCTATCATCGGGCCGGGCCTCGCCATTTGGATCCGCGGCGACTACGTGGTGTCGGATGCGACGCTGACGCGTTTCTTCGCCTTCCATGTGATCGCCGTGCCGCTGGTGCTGCTTGCGCTTGTCGTCGCGCACCTGCTCGCCCTGCACGAGGTGGGCTCGAACAACCCCGACGGGGTCGAGATAAAAAAAACCAAGGATCCGGCGACCGGCAAACCGCTCGACGGCATCCCGTTCCATCCGTACTACACCGTGAAGGACGGCTTCGGCGCGGTGGTGTTCCTGATCCTGTTCTGCATCGTCGTGTTCTTCGCGCCGGAGATGGGGGGCTATTTCCTCGAGGCCAACAACTTCCTCCCCGCCGACTCGCTGAAAACGCCGCCGCACATCGCCCCGGTCTGGTATTTCACGCCGTTCTATTCGATCCTGCGCGCGACCACCGAGAACTTCATGTGGGTGCTCGCCTTGGGCGTCGTCGCGTTGGCGCTGCTCATTATCTGGAGCGTGAAGAACAGGGGGGCGAGAATCTCCATTGCGGGGCTCGCGCTCGTGTTGCTCGCGGGCTTCTACGCTCTCGACCCCAAAGTCTGGGGCGTGGTGCTGATGGGGGCTTCGGTCATGATTTTCTTCTTCCTGCCCTGGCTCGACCGGAGCCCGGTCAAGTCGATCCGCTACAAGGGGCCGATCACCAAGGCTGCGCTCGCCGTGTTCGTGGTCGCGTTCTTCGTGCTCGGCTATCTCGGCACGCAGACGGTGACCGAAGGACGCACGCTCGCGGCGCAGATCGGGACCGCCGCGTATTTCCTGTTTTTCTTCCTCATGCCCTGGTACTCGAAGATCGACAAGTGCAAGCCGGAACCGGAAAGGCTCACCTGGAAATGAAAAGGCTCATCACCGCCCTTGCCCTCGCCGCGCCGCTTGCTTTCGCGGCGGAGGAGCCGGTGAGGCTGGACAGCGCGCCGATCGACCCGCGTGACGTGGCGAGCCTGCAGGCCGGCGCCCGCACCTTCGTCAATTACTGCCTGAATTGCCACCCGGCGGGGATGATGCGCTATAGCAAGCTGCTCGACCTGGGACTGACCGAGCAGCAGGTCAAGGAAAACCTGCTGTTCACCGGCGAAAAGGTCGGTGATTTGATGAATGTCGCCATGACGAGGAAGGACGCCAAGGCGTGGTTCGGCACGGCGCCGCCCGACCTCTCGGTGGTCGCGCGCTCGCGCGGCGCCGACTGGCTGTATACGTACCTGCGCAGCTTCTATCGCGATCCGGAGTCGGCGACCGGCTGGAACAACATGGTGTTCGACCGGGTCGGCATGCCCCACGTATTGTGGACGCTCTCGGGCCAGCAGTTTCAGGTGGAGCAGAAGTTCGGGAACAGGGAACAGGCCGAGGCGATCGGCAGGGAGCAGAAGTACGCCTGGAAAGTCGAGGAGCTTACGCCCGAGCAGGCGAAAGGCGGGGACCGTTACATCCTCAAGACCATCAAGACCGAAACGGCGGGATCGCTCTCGCAACTCGACTACGACATCTTCGTGCGCGATCTCGTGAACTACTTGACCTGGATGGCCGAGCCCGATCAGGTCACGCGCAGGCAGGTGGGCATCGTGGTGATGCTCGTCCTGCTCGTGCTGCTCGTACTCGCGTACTCCCTCTACAAGGAATTCTGGAAGGACGTGCACTGATACTCCTCGGGAGGGCACGGGGCGCCCGGCGCCCGCGTTTTTTCATCGGCACTCCTTTTGGATTCGGCAACAAGGTCAACCCCCATGATGAATCTCTATTCCGGAACCACCTGCCCGTTCTCGCAGCGCTGCCGCATCGTGCTCTACGAGAAAGGCATGGACTTCCAGATCATCGACGTCGACATGTACAACAAGCCGGAGGACATCGCGGTGATGAACCCGTACAACCGGCTTCCCGTGCTGGTCGAGCGCGACCTGATCCTCTACGAGGCGAACATCATCAACGAGTACATCGACGAGCGCTTCCCGCATCCGCAGCTGATGCCGGCCGATCCGGTCATGCGCGCGCGGGCGCGCCTTTTCCTGTTCAACTTTGAAGTCGAGCTTTTCAGCCAGATCGATACGCTGGAGCACGGCAACCAGAAGCAGCAGGACCGCGCACGCCAGCACGTCGCCGACCGCCTCGCCGAGCTCGCCCCGGTGTTTACCAAGCAGAAATACATGCTGGGAGACGAGTTCTCGATGCTCGACGTCGCGATCAGCCCGCTCCTGTGGCGGCTCGACTACTACGGTGTTTCGCTGCCCAAGGCGGCGGCGCCGCTCATGAAATACGCCGAGCGCCTGTTCTCGCGCCCCGCGTTCATCGAAGCGCTGACGCCGTCCGAGAAGGTGATGCGCAAATGACCGGTTGCAGATCGAGAGCCGGGTGACTGAGCCCACCCCCACCAAGCCTTACCTGCTGCGCGCGGTCTACGAGTGGTGCGTGGACAATGGCTACACCCCGTACATTTCCGTGACGGTCGATTCCCGGACGCGCGTGCCCGCCGAGCACGTGCGCAACGGCGAGATCGTCGTCAACATCGGGCCGCTCGCGACCAGCCGGCTGAAGATGGGAAACGAATTGATCGAATGCACGGCGCGGTTTTCCGGGGCCGCGAGAGAGCTCACCATTCCGGTGGCGGCGGTCACCGCGATCTACGCCCACGAGAGCGGGCACGGCATGTCGTTCGCGGCCGAGAAAAAAGGCGTCGCGCCCGAAGTAATCGACGAAACGCGGGAACCGCCGCCCGACTCGACCCATCCACCCAAGCCTGGCGGCAGGCCGACGCTCAGACGCATCAAGTAACGACCCGGCCGGGCGCGGCTGCGAAAGTATAATAGCGCCTCGTGCCGGGTTAGCTCAGTTGGTAGAGCAGCGCATTTGTAATGCGACGGTCAAGGGTTCGAATCCTTTACCCGGCACCAACCTAAGCAGTCCAATCAAAGCACCAAACGAAAGCGTTGTCTTACCCGCGTTCCAACTTCAAGACGGGCAAACTGTAAAGCTCGCGATGTCGAGCGACATTGCCAAGAATCTTGCGGCTCGGCCGCTCTTGATTTCCGGACAGCCTTGATCCCGTCCGTAGACACTTATTTCCTGCACATCTCTCGTTCTTTCCTGTCCTTCCTCCTGGCTTCTGCTTTTGTCTGCCACTGTATGTTGCTTGGGTGATCCGCACCGCCAGAGCTGCCACCTTTCCTTTCAGAAAGCTGACAGGAACTACCTGACAGGCATTTTCAGGTTTGCCTGACGCAAGAAACGGAAAGATAGAAATCGCTAATCGAGAGGCGTAGGCTTGAGATAGCGGCGGCGGCAAAGAGGTCAGATAGGATCGACCGCCGGCATACTCATCGGGGAGGGACTGACATGAAAGTTCGCCCATCGGTATTCTTTGCGGCGATCGTCTCATGCGTTCTTAAGCCTATTTTCCCTGTTTTTTATCGATTCCCTAGCAATCCGTACCCTATCAGTACCCCCCTGCCGGCTAGAGTGCACCCGCAAGAACGGAGCGAGAATCACCCATGGTCATTGATGGTTGGCGAAAGAGGCGTTTAATTTCCCTATTCGCTCCCTGTTCGCCGTTTAATTTTCCTATCCCTTTTTAGGAGGGACACTCATGCATGGACATTCCACAGCGCTAGCCACCGCATCCTTACTGATCGTTGTCGGAGTGTTCTCTTTCAGCGCGTCGGCTGCCGATGAAGAAAGAGAACACAATCGTTGTCCTCAACGTCACTTCGGCCAGTTTTCAGACTGGTCCGAGCCAGTTAACCTCGGTTCGGTCGTCAATTCGGAGGCTGACGACTTTCACCCGGCGATCTCTCCCAATGGACTGAGTCTGTACATCAGCTCGGGGCGTATCGGGGGTCATGGTCTCACCGATATTTGGGTGTCGCAGCGCGCCAGCCTCGACGACGCCTGGGGACCGCCGCAGAACCTGGGGCCGAACATCAACACTGCGGCCGGCGAAATCGCGCCCGATTTCACGCCGGACGGACACCACATGTTCTTCAGCAGGGGCTCAGGACAGCGCGCCCAGATCTGGGTCGCGTTTCGGAAGGATGTGAATGATGATTTTGGCTGGGAGCCGGCGGTAAACCTCGGGCCCGACATCAACGACCCCAGCCTGGACGACAACGCTCCGACCTTCTTTCACGACCACAGGACAGGCCTCACAAGCATCTATTTCAACAGTATTGCGCGGAGGGATGGGCCCGGGGATTTCGACATTTATGTCAGCACGCAACGTGAAGACGGCGACGATCGAGGATTCGTCGGTACCTTCGGTCCTGCTGTCCCGGTTCTGGAACTCAGCAGCCCTCAGCGCGACACCCGTACGGCCATTCGACGGGATGGGTTGGAAATGTTCATTACGTCGGCGCGGCCGGGCGGGTCCGGCGGTAATGCCCTCGGTAACGACGTTTGGGTTTCCACGCGCGCGACGACGCTTGACCCGTGGTCACCTCCCGTGAACGTTGGCACGATCAACTCCACATCTGACGACGGCGGCCCCGCGCTTTCTTGCGACGGCACGACTCTCTACTTCTACTCCACGCGCCCGCGCCCTGAAAATCTGCTCCGGACAGACCGGGATCTCTACGTCACCACGCGCCACAGGATTGATGGAGAAGACCGTGAGGACGATGAGCGCGGCGACAGGGTTCACCGGCGCGGGGGCAGGTAATTCTTCAGCGCAAATCTGAGAACTTCTGTATCCGGACACTCCACTCGGTTATCCGAGTAGTAGGGGTATGCCGCTCGCGATTAACACGATGCTGATCATGCGGCGGAACGCTTTCTCGCTCAGGTTAGTGTGGATGTGGTTGCCCAGTACGATACCGGCGAACATCAATGGCAGCGAGGCTGCGCATGCGACCAGCGCTTCGTGGTCATAGGCGCCGACTGCGAAGTAGCCGCCACCGCGCACAACGCCGAGCGCGAGCAGGATAGCCGCAACCGTGGCGCGGAATTTGTCCTTGTTGAGCTGCTGCATGTCGAGGTACATCGCGTAAAACACACCCGCCATCGCGCCGAACAGCGTGCCAACGATTCCGGCGATGGTACCTGTCATAGGCAGCATCAACCGCGGTGGCAACTTCCATTCCGGCAGCGGGCGCAACGACTGCCACAATGCGTAGCTTCCATAGGCCAACACCACCGCGCCGAGGCCGTGGGCGAGAGTGCGTTCCTTAAATGCGTTGAAGAAATAGAGGCCGATCAAGGCCCCGACTAGGGTGAATGGCAGCAGCCGTAACAACTCGCGCCATACGATATGGCGTGAATCCTTGAAGACGATCGACCATGAAGAGAAGATTCCGAGCACGGTAAATACCGGCACCACGAGTTTCATCGGCAGCACCAGCGCGATCAATGGCAGCGCTGCCCCACCGAAGCCGGCGCCGCCGCGGATTGCGAACGACAGCACCAGCACTACGCAACAATAGGTAATCTCGGAAGCAGTCAGTGCGTCCATGTCGGTCGTTCGTCGGGCTCCGATTCGGCGCGAGATCATTATCCCGCGCGTTCTGGTACATGAGCTGACGAAATATTAGACGAAGACATGGCACGAGCGTACCCTACCCCTATCCAACCTGGGAGGGTTCATGAGATCTCGGCTTCTACCTCACCGGCTCGTTGTTGCAAGCCTGTTCGTGGTTGTCCTTTCGAGTTGTGGCGGCGGAGGTGGCGGAAGCCCCCCGCCCGTGACGAACCACAGCGTCACTCTGGCATGGGCGGCCAACCATGAAACGGGGGTCAACAGCACGGGCGGCGGCTACCACGTCATGATCAGTGGCCAGGCGACGCCGATCGATGTGTCATTCAACGGTTCCACAACACCAACGTCCACGACGACCAC
>WNGN01000053.1_pt1 | contig 56263 bp, 75 predicted proteins | sample 5400561 | NCBI WGS metagenome assembly WNGN01 (sample SAMN13153379, study PRJNA577476) | soil metagenome | isolation source: 115 cm soil or saprolite under Garry oak tree replicate 2 | place: USA:California | collected 2016-06-15 | reverse complement strand
TATCTTTAATCATTTTTCTCCCTAATTGAATAGAAAAACTCGGCCATGCGCTGATATTTCAGATATTCATCAGTCGCATCTTGGGAATTTCCGTTATCCTCAAACATGGCAACGAACAGATTCAAGTTCCCGCCTAGATTTTCGAATTGTTTGGCATATAGACTCTCGATGACGACGGTTCCGCGATCCCATCGACAAATGTCATTGCCATTGGATATGAGAAACTTCTCGATAGCTGTATCCATGTTTGCAGTTTTACTCTACGAGTATCGTGAGTAGAGTCCCGATCGCGATGATGATAATTCCTACGGTCCAACTGATAATGAAACACCAGTCTCCAAATGTCATAAATCTTTCACGATGATTGATCGGTTCTTGACAAAAGGATGACAAATACTGCGCAAAGCAAGACTCCAAATGCCATTGGAGTATATCGAAGTCCCCCCTTCGTTAACATTAAAATGGCGAAACTGATGCATAGACAAACATAAACGGAGATGGCTGACCACTTCGCTATCGCCCAGAACTTCATAACATCAGCCCTTTCATGCGTGATTCTTTCCCGTGCTCGTGCAAATATGCGTGGCAATCATTACATACCGCCCACCACCAACGTGTATCGTTGAGAAGTTTGCCGAGTCTGCCCTTCGCGTGATGGATGTGCGCGGATCGCTTCATGCAAGACGGCAGACCGTCCCGTGATGGAATTTCGCAGCAGGGATGATTCTGCAAGAAGATTCGGCGCATAGAATTGTAAACCCGCAGTTCGGCAGCGCGTCTATCGGACACGCGGCGCAACGTCGTTTTACGTTTTAGCGGGCTTTTTTTCATTTTCGATTTTAAGTTCTTCTCTTGCGTTCCAATCTGCAAATTGTCGCAGATTATCGAACACGAATATATTTGCTTTGTCATTTACCAAATGGGGATAATCGTCTAGCGTCCTAATCCAGCCGTTGCCTACTCTCCACAGAACGTGTTTTTCTCTCATCCCTCCAACGTCCTCATTGTCTCTTTTTGCATACTCAAAAGTGATCGCGCCGCCTCGAAGCTGGCGAACTCAGCATCCCATTCCGCTATTGTCTGCTCCGCAGATTCGTGACCTTTGGCTAGAAACTCTAGCTCGGATTGATATGCGCCGTCCGCACGCGCATATTGTTCGGCGGCGGTTGCGCTCTCACCCGCCTCGAGGTATCTGACGACGTATTTCGCAAGCAGGTTTTTCCGGCGGTCCGCGTCGTAATTTCGTACCTGCTTGGCCGCTCCGACTTGGGCGGAGAGCGCGTGCAACCGTTTCGTTGAGGATTTTAACCTCTGCTCAATCGTTGAAATTTCTGATTGATCGGGATTCATTGCAGCATGACTACCCAAATTACCCAAAGTAATCCAGCAGTTAGTACGAAACCCAAAACAAACAATTCTCCAGTTTTCATTTCGCGTACGGCCCGAATTTCTTGCTGCGCTCCCAATATTCCAACAAGTTTTTGAACATGTAGAATCCATTGCGCAGATCGTTCCACTCGTGCTCGAATATGCGCACTTGTTCGTCTTCGACGCCGATAAAAACGTTCCCGGCGGGGAAAGGTTTCTCGATTTTGAGAGAAGGCGTGTGACCGAAGATGTCACTAGGCTTGCCAAACAGTCCAAACCCGTAAGCGGCGCATTGCATAATGTGATTGTCGTAGACGAGTTGTTTCTCGTCGTCGATCTTCTCTTTGGTCTTAAAATCCCAAACTCCGATTGTATCGCTGTGCAGATCGACTTTGCCGCCATATCCTAGTTGGGACGCAAAGCTTACTTCTGCTCTGCCCGCCGCAACGTCGATACCGTATTGTTCCATCGCGGCGTTAACAGCTTTTATATGCTCTATCCATTCCGGCGCGCATCGCCCAGTAACATGATAATCCGCAATCGCTTTGTGCAAAGATGTACCGCGTTCAGCAGCCAAACGCGCATGTTCTCCGCCTTCCTCGATGATTCTATCTATGAACGCTTCGTCATTCTCATCGTCAATTCTCGGGATTGTAAGCGCGCTCATCGCCACCTCTTTTTTCATGTAGCGGAGCAGCCCGAAATTCCAGACTTGTTTCGCAATAGTGCTGTAGCCGGGAACAAGATCAAGCTTGCGCGCATCGGCTAAGGTGGTAGGGCGCATCTTGCCGTTTTTGCCTTGAACCTCATACATTGGTTGCCCTTTGCGGGTGTACCAATGCATCGCCTCGGAGGGTATCCCTGGCCCCTCACGTGTTTTCTCCTGTGCAGTCAATACTTCAGTCATAGCCAGCCTTTATAAATCGCCGCGCCACAAGCGACACACAGAAATACGATGATTATGGCTCCTGTGGTAATTTCCCTTTCTCCGAGTTGGGCTAGTTCCTGCGGCTGTGCGGGTGGTTGAACTGGCCGAAAGAAAATGACTGCTGGACCCTTTCCTTCCCCTTCGTTTTTACCCTCAGCTACAACTCTGTCGTTGTAAGGGTTTGCCGCAATAAGCTGAAATTGCGAGCCGATATAAACGTCGCCGAGAATCACTTTTTCGCCACGTCCTAGGCGACGATAAAACTCGCGTCCATCCGGTGGAAGTTGCTCCTGCGGCTGTGCAGGTAATACACCCTTAAATGTCGTCACACCTGTTTCTTCATTTTTAGGATTGAATCCGGTTCCGCACGTATAAACCTCGCCTTCTTTTTGTAGTAGCTTTCTTGCCTCTTCTTTGCTTGATGTGCTCAAAATGGAACCTCGTGATCTTCCGCCGTTGGATTGGGTTCGGCGTTTTCTATTCTTGGCTCGTTGTCCAAGTCGGCTTGGAACCAATCCGTCCAATCGCTAATCAAATTGCGGAAAGTCGTCATGGCCATTTCATCGGCCGGACCTGTTGCAACTATCGCACGAATTGCCATTTCCTGGGAATGCTGCCGTTCAATTCGCGCTTGTCGATCATAAGGTTTTTGAGCGGGCGAGGCTTCTAAGGCTGTACCTTTCGGTTGTCCTGCTACGTCGGTCGCCCTGGCGACACCTCCAGACGTACCTCGCGACGCGGCTTCATCTCCGGCCCATGCCGAACCGCTCAAAGGTTTAATTTTACATGAGCCGGTCAATTTCACACTCTTGTAAACCATTCCATTGACCTTTTTTATCTCCCATCTGCAACCTTGCAGTCCGTGTTTGGTTTCCGACGATTCAAAAAGCCGGGTCTCTCCTTCGATGCTGCTCACATCGTCCTCGCCACCCCATGTCACCTGAACTTTTCCAGTGTGATCCTCAACGATCATATTCTGTAGATGCCATTCGCCGTACTCACCCAAACCACGTTTTTGCTCGTAAACCTTGGTAATCGTACCGCGAAACGACGGAATGATCTCTCCGTTGCTCAACTCTTGAATTTTGCTGATGGTTAGTTCTCTCATTTATGGTTTTCCTTCAGGGCAGAATGGCGAATGAACATGATCGGGATGCATTTCGTGGAATCGTCCATTCCAAACCATTGAATGAGACATGTCCCAACAGCCGCGATAGCCGCCTTCCACTCGGTAAAAGTGTACCGACGGCGGCGGATTGACGGTTCCATCTTCGTTAAAGATTTTAATTCCCAAGTCATCATTGAAAGATTCTCGTGTTTTCATAGTTCAACCGGCTCCGGTGGTGGCGGTACCTCGTTCAATGCCGCGATCTTTGCCCTAACATTCAACTCCGCTTCCTCCCAAGTCTTGCCGCATGCGCATACCCACTGCTGGCGTCCGATAAAATGCACCTGCGCGCAACACGGCCATTCTGGATTCGTCCCGCGCTCGAACTCAATCTTCATTGCGCTCCGCTCTCCTTGCCTCATATTCCTCATAACTGTAGGGATTCGATTCTAGGCCGCGTTCTTCATCGCGTTTTCGTACCTCATCCAAGTATTCGCAATAGCTTTCGCCTCCGTCATCAAAAGTTTGCCCGCCGCGAGAGTCCCTTTCCGCCTTGCGAGCGTCACGGTTGGGCTTTCCGTTTCGTTTGCTCTCTCGCGCTTCGCCGCCTTCCTGCACGCTGTCCAGCGGCTCGGCCAGCAAAGGCACGGGCAAATTGTTTTCAAGTCCAGCGTTGATTTCCTTTTCTCGTTCCGCTTGCGCAAACGATAGATCGCGAAATTCTCTGGAATCGCGCTCGTAAATTCGTGGATCGTGCCTCATTTCGTACCTCTCAGTTTTGCGAACATAGCGTGCCTTTCCGCAATGCGCGTAATTTCCCGTTCTTTATAGTCAAGGCACCATGCCAAGTGATCGAATAATAGATTTCACGAACGCTTGCACCGCATGATTCGCACGTCCGGCGCGTAATTTTATTTGTTCGTACCATTGGATACGGTTCACAATGGCTCATTTTAACCTCCCTGGATTGGTGCATTTCGGGTTATTGTACCACACGAGATATTCCGCCAAGCCTGCGATTCGTGTGTGTTTGCGTTGATTTTTGCGAAAGCGAGGCTCTCCCTCTAAGATTTGGCTAGCCGTGATGCTAGTTCCCAAGTTTGCCATGTCTATGTCGCTAGTCGCTGCCGTGAAAACAGTCTCGCTCATTTCGTACCTCCTGCTTTTCGTACCGCTGGATACGGTTCGCGGCCGCATTCCCAAGCCTTGACGACTTCAAAAAACGTGCCGAAGTATCGTTTTGGTTTCCGCCACCGCCTCCAAGCTGATTCAATTACTTGCGTGTTCATTTTATTTTACCTTTCTATTTCCCATTTGCCGGTTGCGAGGGCTGCATTCAATTGACGCTTATTGCGTGCCGTGAAGCGTTGCCCTTTGTAGTAGTTGAGAATTTGTTCCGGGATAGTCACAGAACCGTCTCTTGTCCCATGAATAGAAACAAATTCGAATTCTCCTGCTGGAATTATTTCCGTCCAAGTTTCCGTTGCAATCAATCGTGTTTTCATTGGTTTCCCTCCACTTTGTCGATTGCGGCGCGAAGCATGCGATCACAAGTTGCAATATCAGCCGTCAAACTCCTTTTGCACGCTGCCAGTAGCTCATCGCGCTGTGCTTCAAGTTCTTGGAAGCTTTGCCACAGCAATTTGCGCTGACCTTTTTCGTAATCTATTTGAGCTATCAACCGAACATATTCTGCCGCAGCGTCGCCGTTAGCTTCTTGGAGTTTAAGATTTTCGCTCAATGCTGCATCTCTTTCTTGCTGTGTTTTGTTCAGGACAAAATGAATATCCTGCCACTTGGCGCTATTATCTGGCTGCGCCTGCGCCGTTGTGTTTGTCTGTGTGTTTTGCATAATTCACGGGGATGATTATCTGCGATGATTGATGTTTGCGTCTAACGTTTCGGCAATAGCGGCGCTTAGTTTGCTAAGACGTTGGCCGCGCTCACTAGGCGCTGATTTTAAGTGATGTTTCATGTCGATCAGCGCATCGCGGGTTAAGATTGCTTCCTCTTCTGTCAGCACGATTGTGTGTGTTCTCATGCCGATAGTTTCTCTCTAGCTTGCTTGCATGTCAAGAGAGCGCATGAAAATAAATAAAAATAAAGTCAGACCGATTCGGGCATTTTGGCATTGGACTTGCTAGCACGTTGTTTAGCGCTCGCCAGTCCGGCGTTGCGAGCAATTTCGATCTTACGCTCCTTACTGAGTTGCGCCGCGCGCGCTTTCCCGCCCATCCGAGCAAATTCCCGTTGCGTCATAACCCCATAACATACAATCAAGCAAGCAAGCTTGTCAAATTAGATGTTGTTTCGCATCGCAGCCTGCGCTATCAATTCATCTCGTGGCCGCCCCTTACCCTAACGAAAAAATGGAACTGGTCAGAATGCTTGCCATTGACATCGGTATCAGACCAGCAGCTCGTAAACTGGGTGTCAACGAAGATACAGCTTGTAAATGGGCCGAACGCTACCATTGGAACATCTCAGGCGTCGTCAAACCAGGTCCCGTTAACAGCGTCAGCAACCTGTCAGCATCACCAGCCGATGTCCTCGCAAATGTGATGGCGGAACGCAGAGAAACTAGCAAGTCGTATTTGAGCGAGTACGTGGTGAACGCCAGCAGGGAGGCTGCGAAGAGCAAACGACCTCTGAAAGACGCTCGTGCGGTGCGTGACGTACAGGCTACGCACGCCGGGCTCTGGCCTGAGCAAGTACAAGCTGCGAGTCAGACGCTTGTGAACGTTAACATCGTTAATCGCTAGCCTTACACATAAGGCGATATGCCGTGTCTGTATGTCCGGGAGGGTCAAGATAGCGGGCACTCAATCAAAACGATTCTGCGGGCATCCTGAAGCGTTTGTTCAATGAGATAAGATGATGCTGCGCAGCGTGCATTGCATCATGCTCTCATTCAATCACTTGGCCATAATATCAGACAAGATCACTCATATAAAGCATTCTTTTCTCCGCTTTACCAGCCAGCGGTAGGGAGACGAGGCCACCCCGGGAATTGACGGGCGGGCAGCGTATAAGGTCGCTCACGCAAATTATTCACTCAAAACCCGAATTGCCACTAAATTACTTACCTTGGCATTAGTGATGATGCAGCAGCGGCGAGCGAGGAATGAATTGTTGTGCAACAGGACAAATGTTGTGCAACAGTGTAGCGCAACAACCTATGATTGAGACGAAAGAGCAGAGAGATTCGCGTGAACACGAGGAGGGTATGATTCGGCATGCGCGATCGGTTGAGTATGCGAAGAAGATGGAAGGCACCGCAGTGCAGGACGTGTTACGCAACACATCCGATGCAAGCGGGACAGTTGCGCAACAAGGAAGGGCTGAATATTTCAGGGAATATCGAAAACGGGAGCGGTATTGTCCGCATTGTGGGCGTAAAGTTGAGAAGCTGGTTATGCGCAGCATCGCTGCCGTGGCAGCTTCTCCGAGAAAGCGGACAGATTAAGCGTACCAGCCCTTGCCCCAGAGGGAATCGAGCTGATTAAACCAGTGATTGAATTTGGGCGTGACGGCGGCGAGGGAGAAGCGTTGGGTTGCGTATTGGCGGATGACGCTCGGGGCTGGCCACAGAGCTTTCTCGATAATTGCCGCTGCTTCCTTCAACGTGCGAAAGCGGAATCCTGATACGCCATTGTGGACGGTCTCGGGAAACGCGCCCCAGTCGGTCGTTATCGCCGGGGTACCTGCCATCATAGCTTCGATTACGACGTTACCGAATGGTTCGAAGTAAGTTGTTGGGACGACTAGGGCTTTGGCGTTTGCTAAGAGTTCAGCACGTTCTCTAATGTTGACTGAACCAACATACTCAGCGTTTTTAATCGTCACACCCGCACCGGCAATATCTTCGCCCACTTGTCTCCCACTAGGACCAGCAACCTTCAACGGCAATCCAGTTCTCTGAGCTATTTCCCCAGCGATGTGCGGACCTTTGCGTTCGATGATACGGCCGAGGAACAATAAGTATTTCCCTTTGCCACTATTCAATTTAGGAAACTCGTCCGAATCGACAAAATGTGGAATCACAACGTCGTACCAACGTCCGTCGTCTATTTTCTTTTTGACATAGACGTAGTGCATCCAAGCGTAGGAAGGGAAAGCGCAGAAGGTAGATATAATACCTTCGTACCCCACGCCTTGTTCGCACCTAATATGGGCTGGAAAGGAATCATATACAAGTTTATGGCACCAGCCAGCAGAGATCAAAATTAGGTCACGAGCACTTAGATGTTCTTTCAGGGCTTCAACGACGTGCTCATTAAATCCTACAAATTGTTGGTCTGTAGGCCAAGATGGGTTTCGGTCTGGATCATATTCTCCGAACAATTTTGTGCGTTCTTCGTATGTAAAACATGGAACGAGTGTTGCGCCATTAATCGGTGGGCCGTCAGGTGCATACACGAAAATTTCATGCTCTTGCCCCAACATCTTACAAAATTTTACAATGTTAGACGTATACGCGCATCCGCAAAACTCATTAGAGACCTGCGTATGCGGAAGCGCAACGAGATGCAGTCTCACAATGTCGTGACCGTCATCCTCGAACCTATGTAAACAGTGGCCGTTCCGCTAGTGACCTTAAGTATTTGGGCAGTTATGTTTCCAGCGTTTGCACCCACATTTACAATAGTCTTCATCCAAATTCCTCCCGTTGTTGCCGCAGTAGTAATAACAGCAGCGGTATTGGCCGTTCCGATCACTTGCGCCAAGCCCGCTACAACGCCACCGCTTGTAGAGTTGGCCAGTCCTTGCCACTGCCCGGTAGCGCCAGCCGCGCTAAATGCGATAGATGGCTTTAATCCCGCCGAGGTGCTGCTTTGAACAGTCAACAAAACGTCCACTTCGTATTTGGTGTTAGCAGATGCCGCAAAGGTTAATCCCGTAATATCCACAAGCGTAGTACTGCTCGTAGTAAAATCCGATCCGCTGACCTGCGACAAAGTTCCGCCGCCTGCTGGTCCGGTACCACCAGTACCCCCGGTACCGCCGGTCGGTCCCGTGGCTCCGATAGGGCCACCCTCGCGCGCTATCGAAAATGAAGCACCGGTCTGAACATTGATAGAACCTACGCTGTCCTGGAAGGCAACTAGCTCGACGTAATCGCCGTCGGCGAGCTTGATTACCTTGGCAATGTTCATGTCCAGATTGGCATTGACCAATCCTTGCTCAGTCTGCTCGGCAATTATCGTGGTTCCGTTGAGCCTGATCTTTGCGGTGCGCTCGGTTCCGCCAACCGACGCCGCAAACGTGAACCAGCCTGTGATCGTAAAGAAAGCGTTACCCTGACCAGTTGGGACGGTTAGCTTGGATGTTGCAGAAACAATCGAATGATAACCGTCTGTATCAGTCGTTTCAGTGTCGAACGTGAGCGCCGTATCCGTGCTCGCGGATATGCTTTGAGTCGCAGAATTGCTAACATCCGCACCGGACGCAGCCATTGGCCCGGTTGGCCCAGTTGGACCAGCCCCGCCTGTTCCTCCGGTTCCACCCGTGCCTCCAGTTCCTCCGGTACCTCCGGTTCCTCCGGTTGGTCCCGTCGCGCCAGCCGGGCCCGTTCCACCTGTTCCACCCGTTCCACCGGTGCCGCCCGTTGGGCCTGTCGCGCCTACGCCTGCGTCGCCTGTGCGCGAAAATACCAGCGTTACCGGGTCGAGATTAGCAAAGGGATTGCTCCCGCTACCGGCAACCTCAGTTACCGTAAGATTTCTGTAACCGCTCGGAGACGCTCGCGAAGATAGGGTGAACTCTATCCACTTGGTAGGATCATCAGTTTTATACAGCCTAATGTAACCTTTGACGGTACTAGTGCTCGCATCGAGGTTATCCAACACCGCAGTCACGGTCTGCGAGTTAACGTCAATCAAATCGGCGCGGATAACCGTCGACGATAATTGCGTGGCGTTGTTCAGACGAAGATTGCCATTGCCCGGGTCGGAATCCGTTGTCGTCGTTGAGAACAGGTAGTTGACGTAAACCGCTTGAGTGTTTAATCCATCTGCTCCAGCTGGCCCCGTTGGCCCGGTAGGCCCGGTTGGTCCAGTTGGTCCAGTGCCTCCGACGTTTCCCTGAACAATAACGTTCTGGATGCCTTCCGGCGTGGTGACGTTTACGGATACTATGTCGTCTATTGGCATATCAGGTCGAGAGCGTGATTTTGTTTATTATGTCGAAGCGTCCAGCCAAAATCCGTTGCATATTGTCAGGGGCGGTCTCTTCCAATAACAAATCCCACAGATATGTTGCGGCCGTGTAAGTCAGCGTGGTCTCATCGTTAATCTCCGGGATCGTGATGATCCCGTTAGCGGCGTCCGTGATCGACGGGGAGAGATTGATTATGACTGTCGTTCCCGAGGCAACTCTGACTTCAGCGTTCGTCGTAAACCCAGTGAGATCGACAGGATCACCGTTCACATCCGTCATTTGCAGGGTGAACGATTCAAACGTGCAACCCCGCGTCATCGTGAGGTTAAGCGTACCGGGAACGATCATTTGGTCGGCGAGCGATAATTCATTGTTGCTGTGGTGTCAAGGAATTACCGTTGCACCGTAGGCACCGGCATTGCTGGCATTCCCGGCTGCGGCACGAGCCTCTGCGCAGGAGCTTGCGGCCTAGGTTGTGCTGAGTAATTGGCTGAGATCGGATTTCCTTCCGCGCCGGTCATTACCTTGGTAATGGCTTCATCTGGAGATTCTGCTGTTACAGCGATCTGCTGACTTTTAGTTACTACATAGTCCATATGTTATTTTTCTTTCTGTTTGGTTTTCTTTGGTTTCTGCGACCAGAATCGGTCGTAAAAAGCGTCCGCAAGCGACATGCCGTTGTTCAAGTTAGTTTTCGTTTTACTGCAACCTGGACAATTTTGCAAATCCGTTCCCCAGAGCGCATCAGCAACTCTGGCGATTGGCTGAGCGACTAAGGCTATGGCGTCACCTTTTTTCATGGCGAGCATTCGTCTGAGTAGTAGACATCATAAATAACGTATCCACTTGTGTTGGCACAACTTCCGTCGCAGCAAGGCCAAGCCACCGTATAATAGGATTCCTGAAAATCTGAAGAGCAACTTGTTATGCCACCGCCACAGCTTGCACAATAAAAGTCACCGATGTCGCAACCTGGTCCTAGATCAACGCACGCATCAGACGTTCCGCGCCCTAACGAAATCTCTCCGTAACCCTCTATCACGCATCCCACCGGCGGGGCGCAGCCTGAATAATCACAATCCCCACCTGGTTCATTATATGGTGGACCTATAAACGGCATGTGAATATGACCGGAACCTTCACATCCACTGTTGTCTTCGGTGCAACTACCAGGCACATAGGAACGAGTTTGAGAGAAGGTACCTTGCTCCCATTGCGTGTCACCGTCATAATCAAAATTACCGATTGCATATCTACTTGTCACACAGGTTTTCGTCAGCCAACGTTTACCGTCGCCAAAGCAGGAGTTAGTAAAGTAACATGTTGAACACGAAGGCAACACAACAAGGCAAGGATTCGGACTGCAAACTGTCCCAGCGCCTAAGAAGGCCCCCCCGGAAGCAATACAATCTGATTCGGTTGTCAAACTGCATGCTTCCCCTATACAACAAGCTCCAATAAGTATTCCGCCAATAATTTCTACAATTGCTTCTGCTCCTAATTGGCTCGTATCAACCGCGTAGCCTTTCGTAACATCTCCCTCGACCTGCACTCCTGAACCTCCTAGGATATTTAGGCGTTTAAAACGTTCCTCTAATCGCCGAACACGGCGTGTGGTCTCGATGTTATCTTCTAAATCCATGACTAGCCTATCACGAAACCGTGATCGAAGTTGCCCGACACCGGAACACCGCTTCCTTCTAGCTTGAAGTTGGCCGTTGCTTTTTCAAGGTTATCTAATCGTTCCTGCGTCGTATCGGCCAACGGCAAATGACCAAAACCCCCAAGCACATCGCCGCCGCCAGCAACAACGACCTTGAAGTTGCGAACGTGATTCTCTAGTCTTGTTATTCTTTCCTCGACCGTCATCGCATTGTCACAGACTCGGTTGAGATTCTCCAAATGTCTTTCTCGCGCTCCGGTGTCACCGACGCGTGAACGATGCGCTCTGTGCCTATCCATTGCGATCCCGGAACGTAATCAGGAACGGTGTACGCGGTAACGTTGAATGTAGCCCCGGTCCCGGTTCCGCCGGTAGCTGTGACGGGGTTTAAATAGGTTCCTCCTACCCCCTCATCGGTTACATTAAAATTGAAAATTGAACCTGCTATTCCAACTCCCGTAATCTGAATGCTCGCTAATCCAATCGTAAGATTGTCTCCAACCGTGTATCCCGTGCCTATCGTATAAGCTACAATCTGATTGTGATTGGTGAACGTTCCGGCATCTGTTCCTTTATAGTACTCAGTGAAACTCGGTGTCGTTGCAGGGAAAAATTCGGTGGCATACAGCCATTGCGCGTAAAAGCCATCATGCAACACGTCTTGAAACGTCCTATTGGTGGTCAAACCAGCGGTTGTGATCGTAACCGAATCCGTGATGATCTCATCGAACGTTACCGTAGGTGTAGTAGCACTTTTCTGCCACCATGTTCTGATCGTGTGTAACACCAATTCAGCTTTGGTTTCCCTATTCCCCAACACCGCACCCGAATTATAAGCAAGGATCACGTCTACTGTCCCGGGGAACTTAAAAGGCCTAAAGTCATAAGTGACAAGCGCAGTCGTCGAATTCGTATAGGGAGGACTAGGCTTGTTAACGTTCGTCTTGCGCGCGTGCCATTGGTCTATCCCTCTTACTTCCGATGTCCACGCAAATACTCCGCCGGGATCAGGGTCTTCTGCGCTCCCGACAGCTACGATTTGATTGGTCTCGTCATACTCAACCCGCATGTTTTCATCCCACAAACGGCTTGGTATAATCGGCCATGCAGCATCAGCCACGACCAATGTCGTAAGAATTTCCATGCCAGCACCGATCTCTTTGATCGCTGCGTCAATGACCAATGAACCGGTTGGAATACTGGTTGTGCCAGAGTAGGCTAGGGTGATTACTTCGTCGGCGACCAGTTGTAACCCAAATTTCTCCACAATTTTTTCGCCGCCCGTGAGTGTTATCGGAAGAACCACATTGCCAAAGCTCGTGGTGCGAACCCGCATTACGAACTCGCTAACTTGGGTCTCGGAACGCGACAGCTCGCCCGTTAACAACGTCGGGTCGGTGGACGCCGTTCCCTCGCTGGTAACATCGCTCTCAACCGTGGGAACAACTGCTCGGAACTCAGGCGGGATAAGGTTGAGTATGCTCTTGGAATAGGTGTTAGCGGGGAACACCGAATCTATCGTGCGGATTGTGGCGACCTCATAGCCGTTCCCCAAATCTTTAACCGCAACGTCTATCAACGCTGTCGGGACAACGGCGTTCGTTCCTACCAGCTCAAGCGTATAAACAATGGAAACGATTTGTTTGTCCTGATTCGTCTCCAGCGCGGTGATGCTTACGGGGACTGATATGGAGCCAAGACTGCGTATCCTGACTCGCATCGTAAATTCATTGACCTGTTCTTCGTTACGCGACAGTTCGCCGGTCAGCAGCGTTGGATCAGTAGAAGCCGTGCCCGCACTGGTTTCATCTGTCTCGACGGTAGGAACCGCCGCGCGCAGTTCCGCCGGGATCAGGTTCTCGACGGTCTTGGTGTAGCTGCCAGAAACGAATACGTCAGGAACCATCGTAACCGTCTCGACCTCATACCCGTTCCCGAGATCAATCACGTCAACATCCTGAATCGAACTGGGCGTCGCGCTAGATGTCCCCGTCAATTCGAGAGTATCAACAATCGTTGCTACCTGTTTATCCCTAGTAGTCTCCGTTCGGGAAACCGATACGGGAACGGTAATGTCGCCCAAACTCGTGGTACGAATTCGCATGACGAATTCCGAGACCTGCGTTTCGCTACGGGAGAGTTCCCCAGTCAGGAGCGTAGGATCAGTCGATGCCGTTCCAATCGAAGTATCATCGGCTTCGACCGTAGCCACCGTAGCGCGCAGCCTTTCCGGGATCAGGTTGAGTATACTTTTGCTGTAAGTATGCGGATCAAATACAGTGGGGATCGTACGCGTGGTTGCAACTTCATAGCCATTCCCAAGGTCTTTGACCTCGACATCTATTAGCGCCGTTGGGACAACCGCGTTGGTGCCGACATTTTCCAGTGTGTAAACTATTGAGACGATCTGCTTATCTTTATCCGTCTCCAAAGCGGTGATTGAAACCGGAACGGTGATCGCTCCTAAGCTGGTAATCCGTACGCGCTTGGTGAATTCGTTTACCTGCTCTTCATTTCGGGAGAGTTCGCCTGTCAATAATGTAGGATCAGCGGAAGCCGTTCCCACGCTGGTCTCATCTGTTTCCGTTGTCGGAACCGCCGCGCGCAACTCAGGCGGAATAAGGTTGAGAACCGTCTTTGTATAACTTCCCGCCTTGAATACTTCGGGCACGGTGGCAACAGTCTGGACTTCGTAGCCATTGCCTAAATCTTCAACTGCGACATCCGTGGTGGAATTCGGCGTTGCAACCGATGTCCCGACCAATTCCAATGTATAAACAATCGTCTCGATCTGTTTGTCGGGTCTGGTCTTGGTCTCTGAAATCGAGACCGGCACGGTAATATCGCCAAGGCTCGTTGTCCGAATCCGCATTACGAACTCGGACACTTGGGTCTCGCTCCTAGAAAGCTCTCCGGTCAGCAGAGTGGGATTGGTGGAAGCTGTTCCAATGGAGGTGTCATCCGCCTCGACCGTAGCTACGGTTGCACGCAACCGCTCAGGAATGAGGTTCAGGATGCTCTTGGTATACGTGTGAGGATCGAATACGGTTGGAATTGTCCGTGTGGTGACGACCTCGTACCCGTTACCTAAATCCTTGACCTCTACATCTATTAAGGCGGTGGGAACAACTGCGTTTGTTCCTACCAGCTCCAAAGTGTAAACGATTGATACAATTTGCTTGTCACGATCAGTCTCTAACGCCGTGATAGAGATCGGAACCGTGATTGCACCAAGACTCGTTATTCGAACCCGCTTCGTGAACTCGTTGACTTGCTCCTCATTCCTGGACAGCTCGCCCGAAAGCAACGTGGGATCGGTGGAGGCGATACCATCACTGGTTTCGTCTGTCTCTGTCGTTGGAACTGTTGCCCGGAGTTCAGGAGGGATCAGATTCAGGATTGTCTTGGTGTAACTGCCAGCTTTGAAGACCTCCGGGACGGTCGTGACTGTCTGTACTTCGTACCCGTTCCCCAAATCTTCCACGGCCACGTCCAGCGTGGATGTAGGCGTGACAATCGAAGTCCCGACCAATTCCAGAGTCCACGTCGTTGTGGCGACCTGTTTATCCGGGCGCGTCTCGGTCGCCGATATGCTGACGGGGACGGAAATCGCACCGAGACTTGTAATCCGCGTTCGCTTGGTGAATTCGGTTAGCCGCGATTCGGTTCTGGATAACTCGCCCGTAAGAAGGATCGGATCGACGGACGGTGCCCCTGGCTCGTCAATAGTACTCTCGAAAGTTGGAATCGTTGCCCGGAGTTTTTCCGGGATAAGGTTGAGAATGCTCTTGGTGTAGCTGTCGCGAGGGAAAACCTCCGGTACCGTCCGAATGATTTCCACGGCCATTCCGTTCCCGAGCTTCTTGAATTCAACATCGGTCGTAGCATCGGGAAGGCTCGGAGTGGCCGTGTCCAGCTCCAACGTCATCGAAATATCGACGACCTGTTTATCGGCATCGGTCTCTTTCAGGCCGGAAATCGTGTATGGGAGAGCAACGCTATCTAGAACCGTAAATCGAACTTCTTTGTAGAGCGGATGGAGTTGGCGTTCCGACCGCTCGAACTCTCCAAACCCGAGAGTAGGCGCGGTGGCTTCACCCGGAACGATATGACCTTCCGTTCGGGTAGGAATCAGAGCCCGGAATATCTCCGGGATAACGTTTGGGATTGAGACCGAGAACTCGGGATCATCCAGCAAGCTTTCGCTATCTACCGTGATCGTCTCGACAACTTGGTTGGAGACAACGGAGTCTACAGCTTCCTCGTATCTGTGGGTCAGAATGCCGCCGGTAAGGTCTTCTTCTGTAACCACGACCGTCGCCAGCATCCGCTGTTTGGTGACGACCTTTTTGATCCCGTCCCTCTCGAATTCCGTCGAAGTCAGGATCGGCCCAGGCAACGTCTCGTACACACGAATGACGTTGAAATAGTTGGCAAAATACTCGCTGGTCTGAGGGAACTGTTGCGCTTCTTCGCTGACAAGAATTGCGCCCGGGAAATCGTCGAGCGCCGTTCCTTTTGTCCGTGGCACATACCCGTCTTTCAGCTCCCGGTAAGCGCGGATCAGGATTTGATGCGCGTTACTTTCCGACGAGTATTTGATCGAGTAATTGTAAAAATCCGGGTCAGGCTGGTCGATTACCCAGTACCTGATAAACCAGAACGGATCGCGCGGGTTAACCTCCTGTTTACCGAGCTTGAATCCGGCAAACTCGCGCTGGTTAGGATGATCCGATCCCGGTTCGAGAGGAGTGGCTGATGCCGTCTCTGACGTTACCCATTCAAGAAGAACCTGATCGGTAATGTCTGGCGTCGGATAAGTGCGTACCGGCTGTTCCGGGGGCGGGTTACGAAGACCGGGCATTTCGTGGACGATAATAATTGTTGTTGCCAAATGTGCAACGACAGATTATCCGTTTAAGATTCACAGGTTGGAATGAAGAAGAAAACGTTAAACACGACGGCAGCGCGCCTTGTGGGTCGTTCACGCCCAACATTCCAACCTGAATGTCTCGCACTGCCGTCCTGCTTGCCGTTAAAATGAACGTTGTCCTTCCGTTTTCATTATACGATTACGATCAAGCGGTCGATTGGATAGAGTGGGTAGCGGAATTCTGCGGCATCCAAGAGCGTCACGTTTTGTGGCTGCTCCCATTCAAGGGAATGAATTCCAGTCGCACAACGGAAGCCGCAAAGAAAGCTTTCAAATTCGTACACGAAATTCAAGATGCCGAAGGAATAACAAGCGATTGGAAGAGTGACGATCAATTCAGGGACGCGCGCGGGCCGAACTCCATGTTCCGACAGGCCGCGTGGCATTTTTATCTCCAAAAGAAAGGCGCGTGGCTATTTTGTGAGCCGGACTGCATTCCGACGAAACCAGATGCGTTTGATCTTATAGAGAAGGAATATCAATCATGCGGCAAAGATTTCATGGGAGCGTACGTCAACATCAACGGACGCGAACGTATGAACGGTTCAGGCGTGTATCCCGATAATGCGGTTCAACTGGCACCGTCACTCGTGAAGGCGCTAGAATATCCTAACGGTTCCGAAGTCGCGTTTGATATGGCTGGGGCAATGGAGGTAATGAATCAAGTTCATTTCTCTAAACTATTTCAGCACGTCTATTGGGCGCGTGAGAATCAGGCTCCGACGTTCCCGGGCGATAGACACCTTCTCGAACCCGAGACGGCGTTTTTTCATCGGAATAAGGATGGTACTTTGATTGATATGCTCCGGGGGGAGCTGATGGCTGGCGGACATGGTGCACAGGGAGAACCTGTGACCTCTGTTGTGTGTGGGACCAATGAGCATGAAACATCCGTCCAGTCATCTCCGTTAACGCCATACGGGGAACAACTCGCGGAATACGAAAAGAAAGCACAACAGAAATGGCAACCGCGCAAGCGGCGTATCAAACGTAGGCGTTCAGCCACGAAAGAGCAGCGATTGGAAGCGCTGCGCAAATACGAAGCCTCTAAGGCGTGACGAATACGATCCTACTCCTTGGGCGTCACGGGGACATCATCAATCTGCTTCCTCTCGCCTATCATCTGTCGAAGAAAGGCAAAGTGGAATGGATCGTTGGCCACGATTTTGAGAAAACATTAAGCCGCTGTTCGTACGTAACGCCCCGTGAATGGCACGGAAGCCCAGAGACTCTTCTTCAAGCGATGGAGTACGGATGGAGAACGTCATCGAATCTTCTCGTCGGCCAGTGCAATCGCAACTCAGACAAACGAAGGATGACGGACTCGTTCTGCAAAGAGGAATGGCGATTGTGCGGGTATCTCGATGAATACGGGAAGTGGCCGTTGATTTTCGACAGGCGGGACTTAACGGAAGAGGACGAATTAGTTCGGCGACACGTACCGGACTATAAGCGCCCTCTCGTTTTAGTATCAACGACCAACATTTCTACACCGTTCAAACACGCTAATAAATTAATCGCTATGATTCGCGGATTGGACGTGGACGTGATCGACATGGACAACGTTAGAGCCGACAGCATTATTGATCTTCTTGGACTTTACGAACTTGCTGATTGCCTCGTAACGGTGGACACGGTTCATCTTCACCTCGCACGCGCGAGCAACTGCCCGGTGATTGCAATCTTGAATGACGGATGGCTTGGTGCTGTTCCTCCGCCGCAGGTGGTCGCTTCGTGGACACGCTCTGAGATTGGTAAAGATTTAACGGCAGTAGTGGAAGCGGCGAAGCGGCAAATATCGTGTGAAGTGAAGTCTCTTGCCGTGGTCGTCAATTCCTACGATCCGTCGAGTAACAGGCATAAACGCGCAATGGAAACGCATTTGTCCGATTTTATTTACGTCAAAGCGCGCCATCCAAAAATGAGAGATTTTTTGGGAAAAGGTCTCGAAACCGGGAAGGATGTGATCGTTTTCACGAATGATGATGTCGCATTTCTAAACGGTTCCTTAGACAAGATTCGCCAGCACGCGGGCAAGTGGAACTTTGGTTGTTCCCGTCGCCCACGCGATCCTGTTCATATCGGGCGCGAGATATTCTGGTTTCGCAGGGATTGGCTCAAAGATCATCTGGACAGGGTTCCTAATCCGTACTGGAGCGCGCAAAAACCGGATTTAATAATGGCGCGTTGGATGCGTAAACAGCTTCGCATCCCCACAACTATGGAAAACCTTAAATATGACTTCGCTCCGGTTGAAATCCCAGACGTGATAACGCACGAAGAACACCAATCGCACTGGGCAACGCCTGAAATCGAAAATTCGTTTGAAGGTCAATGGAACGAGCAACTGTGGAGTCAGTCGGCATGATTAAGACATTCTTCCTGATAATTTTTCCTTATAGTGTTGCACTGTTCGCTATTGTCGTTGGCACTCCGGTACAACGTGTCCTAGCTTTTGCCATGGTCTGCCTTGGGGTTTTTGTCTACATTGTCACCGATTCCTACGAAAGACGAAAGTGAAGTGGAAACAGTATCATATCCCATCCACCTACTTAAGGGCGATGCATTCTCGAACAAAGAGAAGCTGATTACCGTAGGAAATAGGGTGAAATTAACTGTCCCGGAAGATGTTGACAGGTTTTTAGCGGGAGCCAAAATAGAAAAGAAACTCCAAGTCCCGTTCTTGGGCGGCCTTGTGGAGGAAGTTGAAGTTTACACAAACGAGGGGTACACACCGACTACGATTCCATCTTTCTGGAGCAGATTCTTTTGTGAGTAAACTCATTGATTTCTTTCGGCGTCCCGTCTTTTTACTTCGGATGAGAGTAAAATTCGAAAGTGGCTGGAAACGATACGAATTCAAGGTCGCGATGAATGATTCGATATATCTGAACGACGAGAAAGAGAGAAAGATCGAAATAGATATTCTAAAACCATAATGAAACTTCGTGCTGTACATCTTCTCACGAATCCGAAATAGGAGCGAGATTGGAATTGACGGACATCACAGGATGATGGGACTGCGCAGGGTGATTTTGGAATCTGTTGTTATGGAGGCGATCAAGACACGATATTTAGACTAAAAGCCGATGTTGAATTTGAGGCCTATAATATCGACGACGCTTTTGAAAAGCTTTCGGAACATTTTCGAAATGTTTCGGATAGTGAGTTATTTCGTAGAGGCGAGATCGAATTGAAACCAAGTAAAGATTTCCCACAAAGCTTAGAGATCATTTGAAACTAGCGATCTTCACGTTAATGCTGGACGCGATGCCGTTCGCAACATGGCATCTCTCGATCTTCAAGAAATTGTCGTGCGATTGGCGTTGGATCGTGGTTGAAGGGACGGCGCAAAACAACGGATCAACGGGATGGTGCCAACCACAGGAGCCACGATTAAGCGATGACGGAACAACCGAGTATCTTAATTCGCTAGGGTATTACGCTTCGCTCATCCGTCGCAAAGATTGGAAATCCAAGGATGAAATGGTGAACGCAGCGTTGGAATATATTGAGAAACCGTGCGTGCTAATGGAAATCGACGTAGACGAAATTCATACACCGGGAAACATCGAAAAAATTGTCTCGCTTTTCGAATGCGAGTCGGAACTCGGAGCAATCAAGATGCCGTGCCGATGTTTCGTCGGGAAAAACTTGATCTGCGTAGGTGAACATTGCTGGGGTAATAAAAATTACGAATGGTTACGCGCATGGCGCTTCGAACCTGGTATGCAATTTACCTCACATGAACCTCCGGTTCTCCGTGGCCTGAAGGGCCGAACAATGGAACGCAACGAAGCGCGCAGACACGGATTAACATTCGATCATTACGCCTACACGCTGTGCAAGCAAGCCGAATTCAAGGAGAAATTTTACGGCTACACGGGGCTTGTAAATCAATGGAAGGCATTGCAACAGCACAGGCATTTCCCGGATAGGCTCGCTCGCTTCTTTCCATTTGTGGACGACAAGGTTATGGTTGACCGGATATGAGAGCGAAATCTTTCGATAAAATAAGCGAGGAATTTACACATCCATTTATGCACGTCCTGTTCGCGGCGGCAGAGTCTCTTGATGCCTCAAACGACGTTCCTTTACATGGAGATTGCATCCTCGAAGTCTCATTAGATTTTGCAAAGGAAATGCTAAGAGAAGACCCTTCCCTCCGCAAGCAGTTGGAAGATTTTGGCTGGATTGAATTTTTGGATCATCCCGTATTTATAAACAGGAAGCTTAGGGGTCTAAGTTTTTTCTACAACAATTCTCGCTTTCTCACCGAAATCGAATGAGAGCTGGCCGCGATATTCAGTTCGGCATAGACTGGACGCAAAAAGCTAAGGAATGGAAGCAGCGCGACATTCCCTTGATAACGCGGCATCAGTTCTGTGCCTATCATGATGTCGGAAAAGGCGCGTTCTATCACCGGAAAGAGCGGATCAAATTTTTCTGGCCTGAATATCAGTGGCACACATGGAACGACCGGCGATTGGAGGGAATCTGTTCACATCATTGGACGACATGGATCGGCCCGGCCGCGAGCGGCAAGACTGTAGACGCTGGCGTATTCGGTCTGGAATACTGGCTACAAGCGCCGTTTCAAACTGCGGTGATATTCTGTTCGACCACGATGAAGATGCTCAGGATGCGCATCTGGTCGTACGTCACCCATTATCATCAGGCATTGCCCAAGGCAGTTAACGATGTGATGCAGTACACCGGGGAACTTCTCGATTCATCCACTCGGATACGGTGGCGCGCGGGCGACGATAAAAATGGGGTATTCGGAATGGCCGTGGAAGAGGGGCCGATTGAGGAGGTCGTCAACAACCTAATCGGCATCCATACCCAGCGTGTTCTCCTGATAATCGACGAGGGGCAGGGAATTCGTGAAGCGATTTTGCGCGCCACGAACAATATGGCGAAAAATCCTCGATTCGATTTCCTGATGATGGGAAACCCGGACACGATTCACAGTCCGCTCGTGCGGGAGAGCGAGCCGGTGAACGGATGGGATAGTGTAACCCGCGCCGAGACCGAACAATGGGAAACGCTCGGCGGTCCGCTGGCAGGGAATGGATTGTGCCAATTTTTCGATGGCCGCAAAAGTCCGGCAGATAAATCACCGGAAGAAAAGAAACGGTTGCCGTGGCTGATAAATAAAGATTGGGTGGACAACCATCTCAAATCTGTCCGTGGCAACCTGAACGACCCCGGTTTTTGGAGCCAAGCCATCGGCTGGCCACCACCGATGGGTTTGGAATCTACTCTTCTTGATGACGCGATCCTAATCACGTTCCATTGCAAGGATAAAGCTGTATGGACACAGGGATTTAGGAAATGCGCCGCGCTTGATCCTGCGTTTGGCGGTGGCGACAAGGCAAAATTGACATTTATCCATTACGGCCAAACGGAGGACGACAGAGGAAGACTGCGTTGGATAATCGAAGCTCGTGAAGTTGAGATGGTTCCGATTGACGCTAAATCCGAACGACCGCTCCATTATCAGATCGTGGATTTCTGCAAGGTGGAATGCGAAAAGCGTGGAATTAAACCGAGAGAATTCGCGTTGGACGCCAGCGGAGAAGGCGGTGGGTTAAAATCTATCTTCGACAGGGAGTGGGGTTACGTTACCGGAATCGAATCGGGCGGTGCCCCGAGCGAGCTTCCGGTTGATACGTCCGGGAAAACAGCGAAGGAAGCATACGACACGCGCGCTAGCGAGCTTTGTTTTAATGTCAGAGAATTCGCGTTGTCCGACGGGCTTCGTGGATTATCACATGATGCAGCGTTCCAGGCGTGTTCGCGCCGTACATTTTACCGGAACGGGAAATGGTGCGCTGAACCGAAGACGGGTTCAAAAGGACGCACGGACGAAAAAGGGCGGCCGGTGCGAGGGTTCAAACAACGTCTCGGGTTCAGCCCGGACGATTTTGATAGCTTGGCAATAGGAATTGAATTCTGCCGCCAGCAAGGCGCGACCCCGGCAGACTTTGGCATAGCGGTGGAGGAAGAATATCGTCCGCAACAAGAAGACGAATTCGATCAACGAAATTATCTGGAAAGTTATTCGTTTGTCTGATGTTGAAATTCAAGGAAACGAATACCACGCCGCCGGATAAATTCCGTTACCGATTTCCAGAGGACGGGGTAATGATAAGCGCGTTCTCCAAGCAGGATTGGTTCGCGCAAATCTATAAACACGCAATCGACAACGGCTATGCACTCCCTGAAAACTGGCGCGAGATTGCTGAGGATCAATGTTGTCGGACGCTCTCGGGCGAATGGTGCGAGGGTGGCAAGCCTGAATCGTTCATCAATACCACGCGATTTACTATGCTAGATTTCATCCGTGGTACGGGGGTGGCGGCCTCTATGTTGGCAAGTCCAGATGCAATAGTTTCTCAGGAAGTCGCAGATGAACGCGCGCTGATTTGTTCGCGGTGCTTCGCTAACGTGAACGTCCCCGGATGCAAAGCGTGTCATCAAATTGCCAACGTGGTGATAAGCCTAAAAGGTGCGCGCAAAACGCCGTACGATCATCTTCTGAAGGCATGTGGGATTTGCGCGTGCAGCAACGAGGCCGCCGTTTGGGTATCTATAGAACATCTGGCCAAGGGAATTACCGAAGAACACGAGAAACAATACGAACAAGTTCAGGACTGTTGGAAAATAAAAGAGTTGCAGGAATGGCGTACCTCTGTTAAAGATGCGCATGGCAACTGAGCCGCATGAATTATTCGCAAGCAAGGTAACCGTAAAAACCCCTACGGGCTGTTGGCTATGGAGCGGCACCAAAAATAAGGATGGTTATGGAGTTTTCGCGTGGTCTCGAAACAGGATGGGCGCTCACAGATATTCGTGGGAGTGGTTTAACGGAAGAAAAATTCCAGACGGCATGATGGTGATTCATTCGTGCAACGAAGCCTCATGCGTGAATCCCCTGCATCTTAGAATTGGGAACCAACTCGACAATATGCTCGATAGAAGACTGATCGGAAATTACCCGAGAGGTCAAAAACATCCAAGGTCAGTTCTAAGCGATCGTGCGGCGCTTTCTATTTTTCGCGACCAACGGACGTGCGGCATGATTGCCAAATCCTTTAATGTGAAGAGAGACGTTGTTCAAAGAATACGAACCGGACAAACGTACTTCAACGTAACTGGAGGTGGAAGATCGCCCTACCAAAAGGCAAAAGGATGCGGTTCATGGTGTTCAAGGTATGCAGTTGTTCCATGGGGATGAGGATGAAAGAAATCCTTGCATTGGTGGGCATAACGTCGTAAAAAGCGCGGCGATACTTTGGCATCTTCCCTTGATATTATTCCGCCTTTAGGCTTGCTCGGTCTCGACGAGGAAACGAGCAAAAGTCCATATACCCGTCTCCAGAACGGGCACGACGCGCGCCGACTGCTCTGGACGTGTCTGCAAGAAGACAGCGAGCGTTCGATGGAACGCGCCATTGTAAAAGGATTGGTTGACGGCAATCCGCCCTATAACGATTCCAAAAGACGATCGGAAGGCAGAGGCTGGGAGTGCAACCTGAATTTCATGGAAGGTCAGGCGATCATGGATGCCTCCGCCGTTCCGTATTTTGCATTGTTTGCCAACGTCCCGTACTACGCTGATTGCCGGACGGCATATCAGCCGGACAATCCCGATCACGAATCGTGGTGTTCCAAGATCACTTATTGTTTCTCGAATCTCTTAAAACGTTGGCCCGAATTTAACTGGAACGTTCAGCAATGCTCGTATTGGATGCGACTTCACGGGCCTGGCCCTGCGTATTTCGACAGGGACGGCGACTGGCGATTCCGGGCAATCGAGACCGCGAACGTTCTGTTCCCGCGCGGATCGCCAAGTTGCGTAGACGAACGAATTCCTTTCATCATTATCCGTGTTCCGTACCGAATAGTTGAACTCTGGGACAGGATAAAGGACGAAGAAGCAGCAACGGCAGCGGGATGGAATGTTTCTGCGGTCAAGAACGCGATCAAATTCGGGATGAAAGGATTGGTTCCAAACGGTAGCGAATGGTGGGCGCAATCGTGGGAATATTACCAGCGCATCCTGAAAAACAACGATTTGACGGCATCATTCACCGATTCCGATCTTGTCAATTGTTCGCACATCTTGGTGCAGGAATTCGCCAAGCCCGGCGAGGACGCCAAGATCAGCAAATTCATTTTCACGGATCACCAAGTTGTCCCGCGCAATCAGAACAACGCAGACACCGGGAGCGACAAACAATTCCTGTTTTCCGATCCGAATTGTTATGACAACTTTCAACAAGCGTTGATCGTGTTTTTCCAGAATACTGGGGACGGAACGTACCATTCCGTGCGCGGAATAGCGATGCGCGCGTTCAAACATCTGGAAGTCAGCAATCGTCTAAAAGGTCAGGCTGTGAACAGGGCGTTTCTGGATAGTTCGCTTGTTCTACAAACCCAGACTGGACGCGGACGTGAGAGATTAGAATTGTCCGTATGGGGTAGCGTAGTTCGGCTCCCGACCGGCGCGGAGTTTAAGCCTACTACTGTTCAGGGCGGAACTGAGAGCGTGCTCGAAGTTGATCGGATGTTGACCAATCATCTGGCCAACAACATCGGGATGTTCAATCAGAGGACGTTGTCACGCGAGGATGGAAAGGGCGAGATGCCGACCGCGACGCAGGTGAATCAGCAGGTTGCAAAAGAATCTACGCTAAGCGAAGGGCAGATCACGCTTTTCTATCAGTATCTCGATACGCTTTATTCGGAAATGTTCCGAAGGGCGGCTGATCCTTCCAGTTCAGATGAGGAAGCAAAACGGTTCCAGAAAGAATTGAGAGACGATGGAGTTCCAAAGCAAGCGTTGTCAGATATGGAATACGTAAGGGCGAATCGTCAAAGCGGTTACGGCAGTCCACAAATGGCGCTCCTCAAACAACAACAAATGATGGCGATTGTTCCGATGTTGCCAGAGCAGGGAAAATCGAACTGGTTGGAAGATGCGGTAACAACGATCGAAGGCCCGGAGAAAACGAATCGTTACGCGCCGCGCCAGTATATCCCGGACCAAGACGATTCAATCGCTGCTCTTGAAAATGGGTTGATTCAGGAAGGTCGTTCTCCTGTTATCGCCACGGGGCAGGATGACGTTGTGCATCTGACATCCCATCTTCGAGACGCCGGGGATACGCTAAGTCCGATTCAGCAGGCAATCGACGGCGGACAACAACTTGATCCAGCGCAACTCCAAGACGCTTACGAATACTCGCAGGTGATGATCCCACACGTTGAGGCGCACATAGCACGGTTGCAGAATGATCCAATGCGGAAAGATCAGGGACGTTTGTTCCAGGATCAATTCAGGCAACTCACCGCGTTCGATGGAAAGTTGCGGGCGGAACTGTTCGATGCGATACGTCAACAACAGGTGCAGATGCAACAACAACAGCAAGCCACGGCGTTAAGCGCGTTGGATTCGGCCAAGGTCCAGAGCGTTCAGACACAGACGGCGCTGGCGACACAGAAAACCCAAAGTCAGATTCAGAATCAGGCGTTGAAGACCGTTCATGGGATACGACAGAAAGCCGTTAAACAAGCGGCTGACATTCAGTTTGATGCGGCCAAAACCGCAGCTGATATTCGCAACCAGCGGAACAAAGCGTTAACGGTTCCAAGCGAATTAAGTGCGAGGATCAAAACGCCGAAGGAAGCAAAAGAGGCAGCGTGACCATAAGAGAAGCACTATTTAACGTGGATTACTGTAAGAAGGCGCACTCGGATGCACATTTTTTTGAAGCGACTGATTTGAATGGTATCCGGCATATCATGTGTTGGGCAAGCTTCCTATTTGCCGTGGAAGTCTCTGAATTGACGGAGGAATATCCGGGGTTAATGAAATGGGAAGTTACGAAAGATGACCTGACTGAAGATGCAATCAAGGGGGCAGCTTGACCGTGGAACAATTCCGTTCAAACCCAGTGTTGGTAGGTGCAATGCGCGAGCTTTTGCGCGGTGACGGAGCGCAACCCACCGTTCTTGCGCAAGCCATAGTAGCCGTACAAAACGAGAAACCAACCGTGGACGCTATGGACGATGCACCGGAGATCGTTAGTGTTCGAAGGTTGAGCCGGATTGCGCAACACGACGATGTGATCACGTTGCTCCTAAGTTGTGGCGAGCCGTTGCCGATCCAAGAGCCAGAAGAAGAAGCCACCTTCGGTGTAAAAAAATCAGATTTTGCAATCAACCAATAAACTAACATGCCAGCAGATACCGTAGAACATCCTATCGAAACTAAAACCGAACTTCCTAATCCTGTTCTCCCTCAGGGGATAGAGGATTCCATGAAGCGATTCAATGACGCAATGGCCGCAGCGAAGCCTGCCGAGCCAATTACGGAACCAGAAGCTAAACCCGCTCCAAAAGAGGAACCTAAACCGGAAAAACCAGAGACTCCTCTGGAGGCCGCACCTGCGAAGAAAGCGACGTTGCCGCAGGAATTGATTTCAGGCGAAAAATCTGAGCCAAAGATCGACGAAGCCATTTCAGAGATTGAGGCGATGGCGCTTCCAGCGACCGCCAAAGCCGAGTCGGTTGCCAGTTTCGCAAAGCTGAAAGAGCAGAGCAAAAAAGTTATCCAAGAGAAATTGACACGAATAGCTGAATTGGAATCCAAAACGTCAGACGGTTCGACCAAGGCCGAAATTGAGGCTGCTCATAATCGGGCAAAGGCCGCCGAGGATAAGGCGAAGGAACTTGAATCTACCATTGAGCGGCTGGCGTTCACTGAATCTCCAAAATTCAAGCAATTCATTTCGGAAGAGATGGCATCGCTCGACGGAGCAAAAGCCTACTTCGAAGGCACGGAAGTCAATCCTGCCATTGTCGATCTTGCTGCCCGAACGAACGGATCGCAGCGGATCAGAGTACTTAAAGAAGCCGGAGCTGACCCGGAACTGATCGCGGCTGTGGCTCCGTATCTTGCCCAATACGATTCAATCCAGAGACATAAAACGGCGTCACTTGAAAATTGGAAAGTAGAATCAACTCAGATGGCTGAAGCTCAAAAACTTCAGCAAGAAACGGCTCTGAATCAAAGAAGGGAAGCAGAAGATAGAATTTGGAACGCCACCATGTCGAGATATGAGAACGAACTCATTCCATACCGCAAATTCGAGGGCAACGATCCTTGGAACGGTCGCTCGGACGGCCTGAAATCCAAAGCCAAATTGGTATTCAACGGTGAAGGTGTAAGCCTCGAAACCGTAGCCGACACCATAGCAAAGGGCGTCGCGTACGATGCATTGGAGGAGGTTCGTGTGGCGTTGACGGAAGAGATTAAGAAGTTGGCAACCGAAAACGCGAAACTGAAAGCAGCAAAGCCAACTGGAGGAACAACTCAGGGCGCAGCTCCCGGAGGTAACGGTGAAGAGAAGCTTTCACCAACAGAGCTGGCGAAGAAACGGTTTAACGAAGCAATGGCGGTAGCGAGAGGAGCATAATGGCTAAATCACATCCGGGTTTTGCAAGAGTTCAATCGCGTATAGCGAAACGCATGGGCGTATCCAAGCAAAGAGCAGGTGCGATTCTGGCAAGCAGCACGCGCAAGGCTAGCGCATCGGCCAAGCGCAAGAATCCACGATTAAAGCGCGTAAAAGGCTAACGACTTTCCCTTTGTCGAGACGATCTTATCGCGCTTTCGCCGCCGCCTCTTGGCTTCGGTTCTGGAACCGTCTGTCGAAGCCCTGGAATGCCCATCTTCAACGCCTCAACCGGAGTGGTTGGTTTGCGCCTTGTAGCTTCTTGCAAAGCGTTCGCGGGGAACGTTCCCGGCGTGTCAGCTATCTTGGCGATATGCGAAAGCAGAGCAGGCGTTGTGGTGCTAGTTATCATCCCGTTTACATACTTCTGGAATCCTCCCTTGGAATCCATCGCATCCACAATTCCGGTGACGGCTGGAACAAAGGGAACTTCATGCGCTAGTCTTGCACCAGCCGCGCGCAATCCTTCTGTGGCGCCCTTGGTCTGAGATGATGTTTTCTTTATTTGTTCTTCTGCGACCCTTCCAACGGTAGCTCCAATGTTGAGAAGCATCGCACCCGTGGAGTGCCCAGCCGATGCTGGAAGATCAACTGAGCCTATTCTGTACCGTCCTGGCTGAACATCTGCTGGACTGCGTTTATCTTGATCGTGATAGAATCCGCCAACCTGATTACGTAGAAGATAGCCGGTAAGAATCAGACCATTCCCGATCAGCCCCTTATTGATCTGGCGCATTACCAGATCGGCTTGTGCAGGTTCTAGGGTCGATACTCCCTTCATATAAGCAAGCGCAGCGCGCGTTCCGCCACTGGCGACACCGTGAACGCCTTCCGCGACTTCCCCTACGATGTTTACTGGGATTTTCACGATTGGCACTAAGAACCTGTTTATCCGCGAGAGAGCAGGCCCGAGGTTTGGAGCTATCTTTTGCGTTTCCAGGTAGCGGTTAAGCAAATTCATTGATTTACTGACGATGTTGTCCTGCAAGAATATCGAACGATTAGCGTCCACGTACGCCTGCTCGGACAACTGCCGCATCACCGGTTGACTATTCACGTCTTGGCCTTGCTGCGTTGCCCATTTCATCCTCTCGGTTAATGACCGCGCAAACTCAGCCCTCTTGATCGGTGCTTTAAGCGCCCCGTGTAGATAACCCATGTAATCATAAAATTCGTCAGGCGCTTTGATCTTTCCAGTCTTGTAAAGTTCGTCCAGATCGGTCTGCTTCATTTGGAGATTTTGCCACGCATCTTTCATGCCCGTGGTGAACATCTCACGTTTAGCATTTATCTCGGAATCGAGCGAGAATCCTCCACCGTACCTTGGGGCTTTTGCGGCGATCCCGGGAATTATTTGACGAGTTACACTACCAACGAGCTGCTCCGCCGGGGTAAGACCGGCCTCGCGAACGGCAGCGGCAGCGGTCAACTTGGCAAGAACAACGTCAGAAGACAGCTTCATTGCGCGCTCAACGCCAACGAAGTTATCCCAAAACTTCTGGCTTGGAGTGCGGCTGGCCGCTTGATCGGCTACTCGTGACCGCTGCCAATCGGCCTTAGACCTTTCAAAGTCGGCTTTAATTTTCATTCCCTCTGGATCGAGGAGTAGCCGTTGCCGAACCGTCGGTGCGAAATCTCCCTCAGTCGTTCTCTGCTGGTATTCATCCTTCCATTTCTGGAGTTGTTTGCGGTAAGATTCAGCGCGTGGAGATGTTTCGTAGGCGTCCAAAGCGATGCGTTTAGCGGTTATGTTTTCGTGCGCCTTAGTGACTTGCGCGGTTTCTTCCGGCGTGAGTTCCGCGCCCATTTGGTCTGCGCGCTTTTGGGTTATCATGTTGCCCAACGAAAAATCTTCGTTTGAAAGAAGTTTTCTGGCATTTAACCCAAGCGCAGTCTCGCGCCCACCAGCCCTGCCAATATCGTAAATTTCCAGTAATTGATCGGACAACGCCTTGGATCGCGCACTGGCTTCCGACAACGCTGTATCGTCACCCGCAGCCTTCGCGTCTATTACCGTCTGATTAGTTTTTGCGTACTGATTTTGGAGATCAACCTGACGGTGGAGCAAGGCGGCATCTTCCTCTGCCGTCATTGCACGTTTATTATCTTTGAGCGACTGAATGACTTGATCTGGATAATTTGGGTCTTGATCTATCTTTTGCGATACCCTGTCCCACAGTTCGCCAAATCCTTGGCGCGCCGGTTGAACTACAGACGGCAATCCTCTTGCTTCACGTTCCTGATCAACTACAGCATTTTTAAGGCTCGTTGGACTATTTGGAATCGTTGGTTCCACCGCAACAGGAGCTGCTGCTTCTTTTGGTTTCTCTGCTATCGCCCCTTCTTCCGCGCCCGGAGCGGCAATTTCTGGCCCTTGGACGCTTGGTTCCACTCCGCCACGTTTACCCCCTGCCTCTCCAATTCCGCCGCGTGGACGTTGAAGTATCTCTGCTGCTTTTTGCTCTTGTATGGCACCTGTCTCACCTCCTTGTGGTTGAACTTCTGGTACTGCTGCCGTTTCTGGTAAAATTGGTGGTCGCTCGGCGAATCCAAGCGTCTCGGACAGACCGCCCGCGATTCCCTTGGCGAATAAGAGTTGGATAGCGGTGTCCGCACCAGTCGTGATCCGTTCTTCCAGCGGCTTTGTCTCGACGCCTACAAATTTCTGGCTTTCAGGAACCGCTTGCTCAACCGGAACTCCTCGCAGCACATCGTATGCTTCCTTAATTGCGTGTGGGACGGCGGTGAGAGGGGTTAGTGTCGCTGCGACATCGCTGGGAATTGTCGCTAAATCCGCACCGCGAAGTAATTCTCCGAGTTGCTGCGTTCCTTTCGGATTCACTTCACCACCGCCCATTCGCTGACCGTAGGCGACTGCTGGACTTTCGACAGGCTTTGGTGCTGCTACGACCTCAAAATCACTTGGGTTAGCGACAATTTCATAATCATTCGGATCAGCAGGCATCTCATTTAATTACTCATTCGGAACGAACTGACCATCGGTGATTACACCAATTTTCCCACTTTGCTTGTTACGAACGGTCTGGCCTTCCATTGGATGCGAAGTTGGCGCTGCTTCCACCGGAGGTAGCGTGATTTCTGGTGCATTCGGCGCAGGAGCAACAATGTCCGCTGCTGGCTGAGTTTGAGCCGTAGTCATTGGTACTGCCGACTGAATTAACTGGGGATGTTTCTGAGTAAGAATTCCTAGTTCGGCTTTAGACGCCGCCAAATCGCCAGCGATCTTTGCTGACTTTTCATCAAACGCAGGATTATACGGAATGTTTGGAGTTTGGTTTGCCTCTGCTTGCCGCTTGATGTCGTGCAGCAAAAGGGCTTCGTTCTGGGCAACGTCACCTTTCATCTTACCGTACCGCAGTATCGCCTCCTCCGGCACTTCGGCGCTCTTAAATCTTAGCGTGGGCTCGCCTGATTCGGTAATTGACGATAGTTCGGCTTTCTGACCCGGAGCCGCCGCCTGGGCAGCAGCCTGTCGCGCTGCGATTCTCTGCGTTAATGCTGCCTGATCGTCATTGATATTAGCGTGGAGTTTGAGCATTTGCTGAACATCCGCAGATGAACGCGCAAGCGGAAATTCGTGAGCATAAGCCGCAAACGCTTCCGCGTGTTTCTGTGTGCCAATAGGCGCACCATTATTGTTCAGGTAGGATTCGACTTCTTGAAGTCCATTGTAAAATGCCGTTCTTTGCCGGTCAGTCTCGATTTCCTTATTCAGATCGTACCGCGCTTTTGCCTCTTGGCTTTGGGCATGAGTGAACTTTAACTGCTGTTCCTCCCTCGAAAGAGGAAGATTCGCTACCTGTTGCTCCAAAAGCTGCTGTCGAAGGGCTTGGCTTTCCAGTTGACCTTGATCGTAGCGATCAGCCGAAAGTTCGTCGCGCCATGTTCGTCGTCCGGCCATTATTGATATGCGCTACCGTATCCCTCGTTCCGTTTGCGATAGAAATCGGTAGCGCCCTGTTCGATCTGATATTTAGCCGGGCCTTGATATGGCGAAGTTTGATTGATGGGTTGATACGATGTCTGGCCCGTAAACGGATTGACGATGCCTTTGACAGACATCAGCGGTGTTCCCGGTGGAACAATATCCAGTGCGCCTTTGCCCGGTAACGTTGCTGTTTCTAGAGTTGGGCGGTACGCAGTCGCGGCGCGGAGAGCAGAACCAGACGCAGCGAGATTGGTCTCATTGGAAGCGAAATATTGGCTTCCTGCCTGCCCGCCTTGCGCGCCAACGTCCAAACTAGACGTAGGATATTGCGCGGCCAGATTGCGTCGGGCAATGTTAACGGCCATTTCTGTATGCGTCATCCGTGGTGCGGTCGCCGTAACAGCCTGTTCCTGCGAAGCGGAAACGAATCCGCCGCGTGAAGGCGACCCGCCACTCTGGGAATATCCATATCCGTAGCCCAAGCTGACATTAAAGTCGTTTGCGCCCGGACTTCCTTGAACACCAACTGCCCCGCGTGGAAGAGGATTGACGCGACCTTGATCGTCATATTGCGGCCCTAAATCTCTGCCGCCTTCTGCGATGTAGCGACTGCCATTTGCGTTTACTCGACTTGCTGCGTTTTGGGTAAGCGGCGTAACCGTGGCTGGAGTTGGAGTCGCAGGGGAAAACAATCCTTTCGTGGGCCCGAGCATCGCCACCTGCGTCGGCGTTGGAGTCGGCTTCGGCGTAGGCGAAGGGCGCGCACCGCCTCCGAAGTATTTCCTGAACGGATCGTTTGGGAACTGCGCGTCATCGTCGCTCGTGGCGTAAAACCTATCGGTGTAAGCCATTATTTTACCTGATAAATGTTGCCAGCAGCGTACTGCGTTGAGACGTTGAACATTGGTATCTCGGCTTCCCTGAGTTCTCCCGCTTCACCGTCAAGAAGATCAATCGCACCGTATGGTTTGCCGGGATTATCCATCGGATAATTCGGCCCCATGTAAAGACCAGCCTGGACAGGATCATTTTTATCCTCGAACTGAATCGACATCAATCCGAGCTTTAATGCGCCTAAGTTTGAAGGCACAATTACATCCGTATCGGCATTTGGGAGCACGAACGATAATTTGCATTGAGCGCGCACAACATCACTATCATTCGCGCCATTGACAATGTATTGTCGATAAGCCGGGACGGTTTCTCCGGGAGCGTAAACCGCGATCAGCGTTGCATCCGAAGTCGTAGTATCGACAGAATAAAGTGAGACCGCGTCTGAAGTAACTAGCTTGGTGATCGTTGGCAGAATCGTGAATTGCTGCGTTGTTTCTGATGTGCCATTTGCCAAATCTAGCGTGATAGAACCAAACAATTCGTTCCCGTCCTGATCGAAGCCGCCGTTGAAATTTAGTCCATCGGTTAATACTTCGGTTGCGACAGCGCGAAGTGTGAACGTTCCTGTCGGTGCGATGAATGTCTGTGCAGCTTCGTCAATTAAACCGATACTCGGATAACGGCAACTTGTGGCGGAAGTGTTCTCGAGGAAACACGGACCGTGCGCAACAAACTCGTGGAACCGCGAATATATCGGCATCGGATAGCCGCACGAATTTTCGACTCCGTGACACGTATCGAATCCGCGCGGCAGCGTCAATGTGTTTCCGTAAATCGTAAGCAACGGACGTTTCCACATTGCGCGCCAGGTACCGAGATTAAAAAAGCGTTCGAGTACCTGCGCAAGTTTGGAATCAAAACTGAGAAGATCATCATCGGTGGCATCGGCGTAAGCGACGTTGGAGGCGTATTGCCAGAGGATCGGTCGCGCAGTGCCAAGGGTGAACACGCCACGATGTTTAAGGCATCCCAGAAAAAAAGAAAGAAAATTCTTAAAAATAAATGTTGCAAGCCGCTTGGTTTCTGCTAAAAGCGATGCTCAGCAGCAAGACAGCCTCGCAAAAATGAGGCCGCGTTTTGTAAATCGGTTTGGATACACGCACGACAGTATCCAACGGCAACAGTTCATCGTTGCACGCAGGAAAGGATTTACAAAATGGCTACAACTTCAACTCCAACAAACTGTCAGGTTGTTGAAAATTTACTTTTAGCGGAGACAGGTCGCTTCGGCCCGGGCATCTTCGTACGCGCGGCGCGAAAACGTCCAATCATCCGGCTCATGGCAAAGACCAGGGGCGCATGGATGAACGGAATGGGCGTCACCATTAGCGCGGTCACGTTCGAGCGTATGATGCCGGACACGTACGGCGGCGTGTGGGCTGCCATAGCGCAAAGCGACGGAGACACGGTTAACGCCTGTTTGCCGCCGACTGATACTGTCTCGTTCGGTCAAACCACTCGGAACTATGCGCCGGATCACATGGCGATAGATTCGGATTACTTCTGTATCCGAGATATTCAATTCGATTGGCAGTACGCGGAGTTCCTGAGCAAGATCACGTCCGGTTTTTCCAACGTATCTGAATGGACTTGGGCCAGCCGGTACACCAGCGAATATGTTCGGCTCGCAGGTCACAAACTTACCCTGAACAAAGCCCACGGGAAACAGGACAGCGCCACGGCGTACAATGTAACGAATGTTCCAGACGCACGGATCAGCCAGAAACTTTTGAAATCGCTGTATGCCGATCTATGGCGTGAAGGCGGAGACCTTTCCGAAGGTCTCGACGAAGGAACGGGCGCGCCGGTGTTCACATTAATTACCGGAGCGGAAGAGTCGGATAACATCGTCAGAGGCGATCCCGGGCTGCGATCCGATCAGCAGTATGCGCTGATGGGGCAAGGTCTTGACGGTCTCTTGATGCCAGGCCTTCCAACCAAGCGCCGAAATTACGGCGGGTTTGTTCACGAGATTGACCCGTATCCGCGCAAGTTCACGTTTTCCGGCGGCGCATACCACGAGGTAGCGCCGTTCGTTCAGAGTTCGACCACGAAAGGCGTCAAGAACGAGCGGAATCCCGCTTATGACGCCGCACCGTACATCGAGTCGATCATCTTCCATCAGGACAACTACCAAAGCTTGGCCGTGAACACGGTAACGAATCCGGCACCTGGTTGGAACTTCAACCCGCACGATTGGATGGGCAGCTTCGAGCCGCGCAACATTTTGGAGCGCGTTTGTAACCCGGACGGGACGATGATTTACTGGAGGGCGCTGTTCGCAGACGCTTCCAAGCCGATCAACCCTGTGGTTGGTTACGGCATCCTGAGTTTGGCTTGCCCGGCTAACATCGACTTGCACGATTGCCTAGGAGCTTACGATCAGTATCCAGGCTAATTAAATGAGAGAGAGCGGTAAACTGTTCAACTCGGTTTACCGCTCTTAAAACGACAATGACATGGCTGATGATTCAACGATCAAGATTTTTCGTGGGAGCACTTGGCCCGGATTCATTATTCAATGTTATTCGGACGAAGCACAAACGGTCCCGTTCGATCTCACTGGATACACGCCAAACGCTCAGATTAGGCATGATCCCGGTTCCAGCGTTCTCATCTACGATCTTAATCCAACGGTTACGGACGTTTCAGGAGGGCAAGTGACAATCCCGGCCATAGAAAACGCAGCGACATTGGCGATCAAGAAGAACGATTATCACTGGGATTTCACGTTAACCGCTGATGGCAGTGGGGACACCACAGAACCTCTGATAAAAGATGACGTGATCGTCCGAGACAAAGTTACAGAAGCATAATTATGAACATCAAAACTGGTAAACCAAACGTTATTTTGCATCCCCGCGATGCAGCCACCATCCAAATCTGTCGTGGCCGCAAGGTACTCGAATCGCTCACGCTCGGCCCGAACATGGTTCACGCCTGTATCGTCAAGAGAAACGGAGACATCGAAGATTTGGGGGTCAGCACGAATGTTCTCATCACTGCATCTGCTGGTGGGCGCGACCAGATCGCAGCTTTGATTGGCGGACTCGTTGCCACAGGCGGTCAAGGTTCACCGGCAACTGGTTCTTCGGCAACGACGTTTACAGCAACCGCGACCCCTTGGACGACGAATTTACTCGCAGGAATGCGGGTTGTGTTCCCGATTACTAACCTCACGACAACTCCGGTTTTTGGGAACATCATTTCAAACACAACAAGCGTCGCTACGGTTGACGGATGGTGGACTCCGGCTGAACCGTCCGTGATCGGAACAACGCCAGCTTCGACCAGTGCGTTTGTCATCTTGCCGGGTGGAAGCCCGACCCGTTACATGGCGCTAACGGAAAACTCAGGCGCGGCCTCGCCATCAGATACGGCATTGACTGGCGAGATTACAACCGGCGGCTGCAACCGGCAGCAGGCGACGTACGCGCACACGCTTGCCACAGCCACGTTCACGCTGCAAAAAGCTTTCGCGGTTACGGCAACGTTCCCAGCCATTCATAAGATGGGCATCTTCAACAGTGGCTCGGGCACGGCGGGAAGCATGATGTTCGAGACCGTGCTGAACGCGGATGCGAGCGTGGTTAGCGGCGACACGTTAACCGTAACCGAAACGGTTACAATAAGTTAGGAGATTTTGCTTGTCAGTTTGTGACATAGACAACTATGCTGGAACCATGCAATCAAAATGGTGTCCGCGCTGCTCAACAACGAAGTCCGTTTCCGACTTTGTTAGAAATCGTGCTAGGGATGATGGCTTAAGCGGATATTGTTGGATGTGTCATCGCGAGTTTTGCGCCGAACAGAGACAGCGCCAACGTAAGAAGCTAATCGAGGCTTTGGGAGGAAAATGTATTCAGTGCAGATACTCTGAGGATTGGCGAGCACTGCAAATCGATCACGTAAACGGAAACGGCGCTTCGGAGCGACGGGAATATGGAAGTTCCCACATGGCATCCTTTCGCAGGAAGATACTAGAAAATCGCAATCTCTATGCTCTTCTTTGCGCGAACTGTAATCAGATCAAACGATTCGAAAACTCCGAGCACGTGGGCAATCGAATATACAATCGACGAGCCCCAAGTGAAAGGTTCCATGCTGATCCAATGCTGACATCAGCAAAACGCTCTAAATCATTACGGGAATCATGGGCATTAAGGAAACACTTGGCCGGAGTAAGCTAACATGCGCTGCTCAGTCGCAGGTCTGTCTACAGTAGCGGGGACTTCCCTGAGAGCAGTCGCATCCGTATTTTCCAGTTCCACTAAGGGTTTTCGCCTACGCGAGTGCGGGGTTTGGAATACGACTTCAACTGCCGTTTATGTCTCCCTAGTTCGATTCACCAACGCGACAGGCGTCGGCGCGGGTCTTACCGAAGTGCAATGGGATGCCGAGCACGATCCTGTTCCGCTAGCTACAGGATTTGCTGGACACACGGCGGATGGAGCAGTTGGCTCACCAATACGATATGCGGAACTTGGAGCTGTAGTTGGCTCTGGAGTGATTTGGACGTTCGGCGAGGAAGGCTTTTGCATCAACATCGGCACGGCTAACGGTGTCGGCGTCATTTGTCCTTCAGGCACGGGACAGATACTCACATATTATTTTGACTGGAATGAGTGATTGGAACGAATGATGTGGTTTTTACCCGCGAGTACTACGATGAAGTCTGGGGCGATTGCGGTGGCGTGCACCGTCACGACTATTGCGAATACTGGGCTAATCGGCTTATTACTGAGTCCGGGGCAGGCTCATCGGTATTGGACATTGGCACCGGATGCGGATACCTCGTCAAACGGCTCCGAGAAAAAGGCTGCGACGCTTGGGGCGTTGACTCCAGCGACTACGCAATAGCCAACACCTGCGCTCAGGGCTACGTCCTGAACGCGAGCGTAACCGATCTCCCGTTCAAAGACGAACGGTTCGATGTGGTATCCTCAAATGGTCTCTGGGAATACGTGTCAGAGGCAGATGTCCCGAAAGGTCGCGACGAGATTTGGCGCGTAGGATCAAAGCAGCTACATCAAATCGACCATAGCGGCACTGATTTCCGAGAGGACTTCGTGACGTGGAAGTCGATTGAATGGTGGAACGAACAACTCGCCGCGCCAAAGGTGCTCGTAAGTTGCCCGACTTATGAGATGAAGGAATATGCGCATCAGGCATGGATCGACGCGGTGCGGAAGATTGATTATCCGAACTTCGACATTTTCGTTGTGGACAATTCGGCGACCGAAGATTGTTACAATCGCTGGAAAGATAAAATGCCGATGGCGCACGTCGATACAACGGACATCAGTAGTTCCGTTGGACTAGATGCCGCACAGCGCATGGCGCGGTCAATGGAAGTGGTTCGAAAGAAGTTTCTCGCCGATAATTACAAATGGTGGTTCAACGTCGAGATCGACGTGATAATCGAACCGACCATGTTGAAAGCATTGTTACGCTACGGAAAAGATTGCGATTGGATCGCGCACACGTATCCCGCAAGGGGGGAGATCGTCCCGTGTTGTTCAGGACTCGGTTGCTCGGTTTGGAGCCGGAGATTGATCGAAGCGTTTGAATTTGAAACAGCAGGCGATTTCATAAATCAGGGTGTGGACTCGCATTTCTGGCGATGGTTTTTGGAGCAGAACAAGTACACCTGTGTTGAATATTGGTGCGTCGATCCAATTCATCATCTAAAGGAACCGGATGGATAAAATGGAGCGGGCTGGATTTTGCAACCGGAATTATCCCGCGATCCAGAATATATCGCGCAGCCACGCTCCTCCGCCACGCGAACTGTCATTCGCGCGTCAACTATAGATTATGGCTAATCAAGCGATTCGGCAAGAAATCAATATAATGACCCATAGTATGGCGGCGGCAGGCGGCGCGTCAGCTACCTCCAATGAAACCGTCACGCTTGATACGAACGCCTATTCTAGTTCAACCGCGCCGACCTATTACTTCGAGATCGTAGCGGACTCAACCGTTAGCATAACGTTTACCGTAACGCTGCGCAGGGCGGGAACATCAACTGATGATGCTACCTGCACGATTCCTCTCTTAACGACAGCGTTTACACGAATTCGATCAGCATCGTTTAGTCCTCCGTCGGGTCAAACGCAGTACACGGTTTTCATTGACGCAACCGCCGGAGCAACGAAGAAAGTTGTCGCTGCTAGGATCATAGTTCTACAGAGCGAACTAGCGATTACTCAGACTCAAACGCAGATTGAAATTGCTGGAGATTCGGGCACAAAAACGAATACGGTAGCAGCGGCTGTTACTAATCCTAAATACTGGCTTTACACTTCTGCGAATTGGACAGGGGCGGTATATTTTTCAGTGGAAGCAGTCTGGAAAACGAGTGCTAAGAACACCACGACGATCACGTTACAGGAGGATAACGGTTCATTCGCGTCGTGGACGGACAAGGTAACTATTGTAAGCGCCGGAACCAGTTCGACGGGGACCACTTTAACGCGCGTGCCATTCGGTTTTACGCCTACCACTGGGAGACATTATCAGATTTCAGCAGTTAGCTCTACCTCGAAATCCAGTTACGCGATCGCCAACGCCAAGATCATTGTCGATCAGGGTTTCACAGATTCACAATTGGTGGCCCCCAATACAGCAACATTAGGAACTGTACAGGGAGGTACGGCTACCAATCAGGCTACCGGACAATCATTTACAGCAGGTGTATCCTATAGTTGCGCGTCTATTTTATTAAGTATGGTGAAAGTAGGTTCCCCTTCGGATAATCTTACTCTCGAGGTTCTTACGGGATCAATTACGGGTACCGTGATAGCGACTTCAAGTGCAACCTCCGGTAGCGGGTTATCGACTCTCCAGAATACTTGGCTATCTTTTGCATTCAGTTCATTTTCTATTACTAGCGGAACAAAGTATTATCTTCGTTTAACGCGATCGGGAGCCAATGATACCAATAATTATTATATCTGGATTGGAACAAGTAGCTCTGTGCTTAGCAATGGGGGAGGGTACAAGAACAATAGCGGAACGTGGACTTCGGAGTCGGCTACGGATGATTTAGCCTTTCAAATGGTGCCTACGCCACTGTCCCCTCTCGCCAATTGCGAACCGCAATTCTTGATGGAAAATCAGCCTGATATAGGCACTGGATTGCAAACCCAGCAGACTATTTGGAATTCGTCCGAATGGAATGCTGGAAGCGGTACTATTACTTACAAACACGCGATGGATTCGGATAACGCCAGTAATTCCATCAAGCTAAGGGACATTACTGCCGCTGCGGACATTAGCAGTTCCACTATTACTGGAGCGAATCAACAAGTCTCAGGCTCCCTCGGAACACTTACGACAGCGCATGAACTTGATACGTGGGTTCTTGATACGACCGGCGTTGTGGCTGCTGGCCGTATGCTGGTGATTTACGCTTACGTTGCGCCTACCGTTACGCTTCCAGACATAAACCAGCAACCTCTACTAGCTCCCTACGAGCAATGATAACGACGTATCCAACGCGATCGTCGATAACGGGAGTACCGCAGCCCAGAGTAGTCATCCCGCCGTTGAAGCTCGGCTATCCTGTGGACGCGTTTACGGCTGGCGATTCGGCTTCGCGCGTCGTTACGAATTTGCGTGCGCCTTCTGATTCGGCTACGAATTTGGATTCTTCTGCCAACCGAGTCTTTGTCGGACTGCGAGCAACCAGCGATTCGGCTATAGACGCGGATTCCGTTGCGCGCCTTCTAGTCGCACTAAGAACGGTGACTGATTCCGCCACCGATGCAGACGCGGTGACTCGACTGTTCGCGGGAAGCCGGAGTGTCGCGGATGCTGCAACAGATGCTGATGCTGGTACGCGGTTATTTTCTGGCTTAAGGTCAGTCAGCGATTCGGAAAGCTTCACGGACGCTGCGGTTCGCTTGGTTGTTCTTGGACGCACAGCAAGTGATTCGGCATCAGCATCAGATGTCGCCACGAGAATCACTGCTTATCTCCGGGCAATCAGCGATTCCTCCACGTTCGCGGATGTAGCGACACGGATCGCCGTCTTGCTGCGTAATGTCACTGATACTGGAACATTTGACGATGTTGTCTCAGAGATTACCGCAAAACTTCGGAGCGCTAGCGACAGCGCAGATTTTGCCGAAGCTGTAGTCAGAATATTCGCAGGTGCGAGAAGCATAACCGATTCAGAAACTACCAGCGAAAGTGCAGCTCGAATTCTCAACTCTCTTAGATCGGTAAGCGATGCCGCGTCTGAAAGCGATTCCGTGTCGCGCCTGTTTACGGGAACACGCTCCATTAGCGACGCGACAACCGAGACCGATTCGACTTCACGTGGGTTCGCGGGCGACAGATCAACCGATGACTCTTCAACTGCTGAAGAAACCTCAGCCCGCCAATTCACAGGTTCCCGATCAACTAGCGACGGCGCAACCTTCTCTGATGTCGTAGCTCGTGTCCTTGATCTCTTTAGGGCCATAAATGACGCCAGTAGTTTTGCCGATCTGGCAGATGCCGTTTCCAGCGGCGGTGCGCTGCTCAGGGCTGCGGTGGACGCTGTGATGTCCAGCGATGTCGCCACGCGCATCGTAACGCTATTCCGAACCGTGACTGATTCTGGCGCGGCTGCTGATGCCGGTACAAAGAGGCTTGATGCGGGAAGATCGTCAACGGATTCTTCGACCTTATCCGATGCGACAACGCGCCTTGTCGCACTTTTCCGTTCAATAACAGACGTTCAAACGATTGCGGACGCTGCGACCCGGATTCTTGGGCTGTTCCGTTCCACATCGGATACTGGCACGGCGGCAGAAGATGCTGAGCGTTCCGTAGGCGTAAATCGTTCAACAACAGATTCCCCGACGTTCTCAGATGCAGCTACGCGACTGGCAGTTTTGCTCCGGTCGATAACTGATTCGCAAACCGCTGCAGACGTTGCGACTACGATTGCCTCATTGCTCAGAGACGGAACCGATGAAAGCACGGCGACGGACGTGGCTGTGCGTGGGATTGGCAGGCTCAGGACAACCATAGATTCAGTCACAATATCAGAGACCGCTACCCGGATCGCTGATCTGCTCCGGTCAATAGACGACGTAACGACTGAAGTCGATGTCGCCATTCGCGCTGGAGTGTTTCTACGTGGAACAACTGACTCTATGACGTTAGCTGATTGTGCACGCCGGATTTGGATAACCATCATTAAGGTTTTCCTGAACCTATTTTATCGGAAAACCCTGAGTTGCTACGTAAATGTAGAGCCAAAAACGCTTTCGGCCACCGTTGTCCCACCAGAAACCATCGCTGCCACCGTGGCCGACGTGACGCCAGCGACGTTGAGTTGCGTGGTCACGCCGACTCCTAAGACGTTGAAGATCACGTTCATGCCGAGTTTCGCGCCCGAATGCCAGCACGTGGTAGTCGGTCCCGGTGAATCAATGACAGCGGATGCATTCGCCGTATCGGATTCGACGGATCGCTTCGTTGATATAGCGAGGGACTCGACTGATGCAGTCGCGCTGGAGGATGCTGCTTCCTTGGAAGCACCCTCCAACATCTTGCGCGATGCGAGTGACTCGATCTCTACGGACGGCGCCGCTGTTTATGGGCGAGCCACGAAAGTGAGTGACTCAGTTGGGCTGTCAGACTCGGCGGCTAGGGCGGCCATCAACGCGCGTCAGGCAACTCAGGCGGCGACGGCGACAGATGCCGCTACCCGAGCGGCTCAGTTGTCACGGAACATTTCGGATTCCGGTGGTTTCCTCGATTCTGCGATAGCGTTCGTGAACATTGTTACCCGCAACGTTGCTGATATAATCACGTCGAGCGACCTAGTTGTTCGCGTTCTGGCGCTTGTCCGCAGCATCACCCAAAGCGTTCATGCCGCAGATTCAGGGAGACGGGTCATTCAATCCGGTCGCTCAATAACCGATCACGCAACCGCAACGGATTCACTTAATCGCGTTGCTACCAATCGACGGGCAACGAGTGACTCGATTTCACGGGCTGATGCCGCCGCGCGCTCGGGAGTTTTCTCGCGGACTTCCGATGATAGTACTGGCACCATCAACGACGCGGCGGTGGTCTTTACGAATACGGTCGTTGTGCATGCATCCGACGTGATCTCGGCGACAGATAACGCAGCAGCGGTTCGCACCACGGGACTCGCCCGAAACGTCGTAGGATCAGTAACGGCAACGGATACGGCTACTCGCAGCATAGCGAGACGCCGGACAGTCTCAGACGCGGCACACGCCACAGAGTCAGCCATTCGTCATACCCAAGCGCGACGTTCGGTAACGGATCATCCAACAATCTCGGAAGTGGCAACCCGCGTTCCCAAGAGATCACGCACCGGAACCGATACAGCAACCTTCGGAGATGTCGCATCCGGTCTTGGACTCGGCATCATGTATCTAACCAATAGCGATCAAGCTGGCGATCCAATCCATGATTTCACTGGCGACCCGGAATGGACACATCCACTGATCCAAGGCGTAGCTATCCGATCATCCTGGGAAAGGATCGAACCGCATGAACACGCTAATGCGAGCGATTTTTATTGGGACTTTTTCGATCAGTCCGTGGCGCTCGGACAGACCTACAAGAAAAAGATTTCACTCTTGGTCACGGCAGGAATAACAACTCCATCGTGGGTGTACGACGCTGGCGCGAGCTACTTCAACGTTTCTCTTCAAGATACAACTTTGGCCTCCAGCATGAACGGTCTATCGCTGCCGCAGACGACAATTACCGTGCTCGACACGAACAAATTCCCGGCTCCAAGTGGAACAATTTATGTCACGACCTCGCTCGGCGAACAGATCGTTACTTACACAGGCATAACAAGCACAACGTTCACAGGCTGTTCTGGCGGCAGCGGTATGATGTCAACTGGCGGAGCAGTGCAATACAGGAACAAGCTTGGACTTCCATGGGACCCGGTTTGGCAATCGAAATGGGATGCTTTCCTGAACGTCTTTTTTGCACGCTACGGCAGTGATAGGAACATTGTTTACTACGCTACGGGCGGCCCAGGGCGGCGCGCGGAATCCTTCTTCGTGACGACCGCGCAAGATCAAACAGATTTAGACGCCTTAGCTGTCTCGCAGGGATTCAGCGCCGGTGGCGGGTTAACAGCAGGTTTGAATGCTTGGCTGACCGGAACGAAATGGGTGATCGACCGATACGGTTTGTACTGTCCGCATACGCCATTCATTCTTCACACTGGTGCGCCTTACACGACCGATGCTGGTGCGGCCGCGTTGCAGGCGGCTTGCGATTACGGTGCGGCTAATTATCCGGGAAACCATTTTGCGATTAAATCAGATGGATTAAACCCCCATGAGCCGCCCGATGGTTCCATTGGTATATTAGAAGTCACAGCGCTTTCGCCAACGTCCCTTGTTGGCTATCAGCATCTGAACAGGCAAGGGGGCGATTTGGTGAGCATGAAAGAAACAAACGACAGGGGAATCAATGCCGGGGCGCACTTCATCGAGATTTATAGTCATGATTGCGATGACGCTACACAGGCTCCAAATCTTATTGACGCAGCGGCAAAATTGCTCGCTTCGTAATACCGCATTGACAATTTCTTTAAACATCTTAAATACATCGCGATTCCATGAACTTCATTGAAGCTGTCCTGGCGATAGACAAGGTTGGATTGGAATTGTGCGAAGATCCCAACGAACTCAGTGGCATCCATCATTCCATTTGCGTTTACAAAGAGACGTTTGAAAAGGACGGTCAATATATTGGTGGCGAATTTGTCGGGAAACTGCGATGGCCTGACGAAGATTCAAAGGGGAACAAACTCGCAGCTTCGGTTGACAAAGAACTCGAAACAGAAATCAAAATGCGCTTGAAAAAACTAAACCTATGAAACATAAACTAACTCCTGCCGGTCTGATTCTCGCCTCACTGTTACTGACTTTCATCGTTGTATCCGTGGACGGATTCGCCAAACCGCCTAAACCGACCCCGACGCCAACTCCAAAACCAAAGATAACACCGACGCCAACGCCGAATCCCAAGGTAACTCCCACGCCGACGCCAAAACCTACTACGGGTTCGCATCCATTAGGTATCGGGATTGGATATATGCTTAAGACAGATAAAGTGGACGCTCCACAACCTATACCACAAGCGGATAACAACGCCTTTACGAATAATCACGTCCAGTATGTAACTTGTCGAACTAACTGGGACCGAATCGAGCCACACGAACATGCTAACGCTAATGATTTTTATTGGGATTTTCTTGATGCTTGCACTACGCAAGCGGTGGCACACGGTAAGAAATTTTCGATATTGATCGGTGATGGTGTACAAAGTCCACACTGGGTTTATGACGCGGGTGCATTTAAGTTTAATGTGACAACAACGCCAGGTAAAACGCCAACCGTTTTGCCAATGCCAGTTCCGTGGGATAAAGTTTTCCAGACAAAATGGGGGGCCATGATTCACGAAGTGGCGGCCCGCTATGGTAACAATGCAAGCTTGGCTTACGTTGATCTTCCTATTGGTTGTGTGATCGAAGGATTCTTTGTCAATACTGACCAAGACATTGCGACTTTTAATTCTCTTGGCGGTTTAACGGTATGGAAGGAGGGCGTCGAATTTAAGATCGACAAGATGACAACGGAGTTTTCGTCCAAGCCAATTACGCTTATTACTGGTGCCCCAATGGGAACCACAGACGGCCAAGCAGCACTTCAAGCTGTGTTTGACTACGGCGTAGCGCAGCATCCGGGTAATCACATGGCTTCTTCCTGTCATGATCTTTGGTATACAGGCGCGCCGGGTGCCAACTCTATCGGTGCCAAAGAAGCGTTATTGTTGACCGCAACAAGCACGCCGGGGTTTCAAGATTTCCGTGGAACTAGGACAGGTATCGACACAGCAACTGGGCGCTATCAGTTAGATGTAACATTGGAGTTTGGAGTTAATTACGGTGCCAAGTTTGTTGAAGTATGGGCAGGCGACTGCGACGATCCGGTTTTAGCTCCGTTCCTTGACAAGTGGGGCGCTTACATGGCGACTCATTAATATGCTCGCGGTAATGAACAGTTTTGCCGGTGTGCTCCTTCTAGTGGCGATTTACTTTATGATTGTGTGGGCGCTCCGAAAACTTGGTGCGCCATGAAACTTACAAAGGAAGAACGAAAATTACTGGGAGATGTTAGGAAACGATTGAAACGTCCGTGGGCTTGGATAGCGACATATTCCATGGTAGAAGCACTTTATAGATTAGCTTTGAGACTTTCACTTAAATGAACTCGATTAGCAAAGGCGTACTATTTGAACTGACACGTAAGCTAAGAGACCCTCTGATGGGCGTCTTGGTTGAAATCCACAAGGAATTGATAAGCCTACGTAAAGAAATTGAGATACTTAAAAAAGAACCTCCATTGAAATAAGAATGCTATTTCGACTGCTCGTTCTCAGTCTTGTTGTTGGTGGTGTGGCGGGGTGCTCTACATCAAGCCCTGCGCCAGCGCCGACTCCGGCAGTTATTACGACGCTACAAGTAACCGATATGCAGTTTCCCGCCGTGTATCAGGCATGGAACGGCCCGGCTGAAAATCTTCCCGACACAACGGAGACACTGGCTAAGCACGATTTAGTCTGGCACAATATAGGTGCCTTTGGATATACATATCCGGCTAGCGGGTTCCGGGCAATGAATCAAACGCCCGCGCTTACCAGTATGCCTCATTACGATTTGTCTAAACTTCGTTCGTTGAATCCACGAATCCGCGTTCTCGGTGCCGTCCAATGGCATGATCTTCCTCCGACACAGTTGCCCGACAACGATCCGTGGTGGATGAAAGATAAGAATGGCCAGCGAATTCCAAGTTGGGGGCCGAACTTCTTATTGGACATAAACAATGCGAGTTTGCAGGATCACGTTGCGGCGGTTGCCAAGGCTCTCATGGCCACGGGTAAACTCGACGGGATAATGCTGGACTGGTGCGGCGCGGAATCGCACACGCCAGCCATCACAACGATAATCAAAAAGGTTCGTGACGCTATTGGATCGACGGCTTTGCTTATCGTGAATGGCGGCTATCAACAATTAAGCTTGGCGAGCATGGGACGTGTGAACGGTATTTTCATGGAGAACGCGGGAACACAATGGCCGTCATGCTTGGGCACGCTCAAATACAACGAGAGCCACGCGCGGAAACCAACCGCGAACTGCTACAACGACATCAAGAACATCCCGACGCCGAGCGATGCGCGGGTTCGCATGGTCACATGCGCGGTCGCAACGCTCTCAAATGCTTATGTGCTGGTGCCGCATTACACTAATGTTGCTGGTCACGACGATCATTCGCATCTGTGGTATTCGACTTGGGATACGAAGCTCGGCAAAACTGTGGGGTCAACGTACAAAAGTGGGGTCGCGAGCTGCCGGGACTTTGAGAATGGCACGGCTGTTTACAATCCAGTCGGATCGCCTGTTGTGACGGTTAAAGGAAAGACCGTGTCGGGTGGTGACGGAGCAATCGTCTTGAAATGAAACCAAATAAAATAACGGTGACATTAAGCAAAGGTTGTTATTACCTGTCAATTGACGGCATAATCGAGATTGCCGCTGCCGATATGCAGAGCGTTGTCGAGTGGATAGAACGGAACTGGCCGACCGGAACACAAGTGCATTGGACTGTCAATCCACGATGATAATCCATGAAAAAACTTTTGACGATTTACAGCAAGGGAGAGCATTATTCTGCTGATCTGATTGATAATGAAGACGGATCAGGGCAATTCCTAGCGGACGCGGACATAGATATTGACGGGAGCCCTGATTGGCAGCGCGATCCATACGGCCAAGCAGATACTACGCTTCATCATAACGGGAAACCGATTGACAGCGAATCGGTTCCTTTTTTTGTTCTTCCGCCAGAAGTTATCAAGGCATTCAAGGGCGTAATTCTCGGGTGTCATGGAACGATCCATTACGAGGGCAAGTCCATCGACGCCGTATGCGCGGATGTAGGGCCGCACAGCAAACTAGGCGAGATCAGTCCAGAAGCCGCGCGACGGCTTGGGATTAACGACGATCCAAATATCGGTGGTGAAGATGAACAGCGCGTGCTGTACCGTTTTTGGCCGGGGAAACCGGCCATTGTTGACGGTATTGCTTATCAACTTCAGCCGTTCACCAAATGAAGTTCAAAGATTTAATTCCTAAAAAAGATGTGAAAGCTGGCGCTGGAACTGGTAGCGGATTCTCGTCCTCCACATCACCGCAAGATCAGGCGAAACATCCTGTCGTCTGGACAGGCACGCGAAGCGTGAATGGCACACATTTCTTACGGAGCAATTTGTTCATCTTTTTGCTCGGGCAGATTGTCATGCTCTCATTTTGGGCTATAACATTTGCCAGTACTTACGGCCAAAATTCTCAGAAATTCCTAGATTTAGCTACACGGGTTGCGTCTGTGGAATCTAATCAAACTCGAATGGACGAACACGGGACAAACGCGAGCAAGTATGGACTGCAAGCGGATCAGACTCGGTTTAACATTGATGAAGCGCGCCTGACTGAGGTCGAGAAATCAGCAAAAAAGATTGATGTGATGGACGAAAGACTAGGCCGAATCGACGAAGCTGTTAGGGATATTCGTGCAAATATGACGCGTAAATGAGAGTCCTTTTTCCTTTGACCATCGTCATCCTGGCGGCTTGCACTGTGACTGTGCGTCCATTGGCAAAGAACAGTCCACATCATGCTACGGGTTATCATGCCAACGTCCACAAAGCGAAGGCAAAAACGGATGGCCAACTTGTCGATTCAGATTGGATTTCGAATTATAGGAAGCTCGAAAAAGACCACGGCGATTATATCATATCCGAAGACAAAAAGATCGCCGCTCATGGCGCGAAATTCCTTGTGCCTGAATCGGTCATCGAGCATTATCAAGATTTAATTCGCGCAAAACAGAGCGCGACCCCTACTCCGACGCCTGACCCCGAATTAAATCCCTAACAATGACAACCGTGCTCGCAATCATCGTCGCGATCGTTATCGCCGTTGGCGCAATGCTGGTGCTGTTGGGCATTGGACTCTTGACTGGATGCGCTGCGAATTCCTGCGTTGAATGCCATGCTACACCGCCGCCGATCAAACGTATCGGGAACAACCTCTACATTTACGAGGATGGCAAGTGGATAGTCATTTGTGAAGATTGCCCTGATAAATAAAGCTTGTCATCACGTGAAATATGCGGCATAAGCAGGAAGATTTGTGAATTTAGCGCCTACTCCCAAGGCTAACGCTGCTGGTCTTGCAGCTGCCGTCTCCATACTTCTAGTATGGATTTTACACGGAGGCTTTAAGATTGATGTGCCACCGGAAGCTGCGAGCGCAATCACAACCGTCGTCGCTTTCGTTGCGGCGTACATCGCCCCACGCGCGCCGTTGCCATCGAATCCAAATACTTCTCAGTCAGGAACAGTTAGTCAAACAACAACAGAAGGATAATAAATGACAACATTGCTCGTAATTACTCCGCAGCTTCACGGTCTTTTGATCGGCTTTTTGGTGCTCGTCATCGTGCTCGCCATCGTCGGTGGTTTGCTTTGGTGCATAGAAAACTGGGTGCATCCAATCCCTGCACCGATAAAATTGGTCGTGGCGATCGTCCTCGTAATATTGGTCATCATTTGGGGAATTAACACGATTGGCGGCGGACAATGAAACGACTCATCGCAGTCAGCATCGCCGCGCTCCTTATTGGTTGCGCAAGCTTCCAATCTTATTTCTCGAGCGACGCCTCAATCGTAACGACGGTTTCCCTTGCTACCAGCATCGGCCTCAAATACACGATCAAAGACAGCAACAAACGAACAGCGATCGCCAATTACATTGATGTGTATGCGCCAGCGGTTCGGACGATTACCGGATCACCGACGGCGGATCAGTTAACCACGCAGGTCAATGCGTTCATTCCTGAAAGCGTCAGGCATGCGTACCCGGAAATCGCTGCATTGGTAGTTCCAATCGTGGTACTCCAATATCAGAACGCGCTCGCCAAATACGGGACTAACACGAAAGAACTCTACCGCGTGCTTGGGGATGTTGCTGCTGGCCTCGAAGCTGGCGCAGCTCCGTACATCACGCAACATCTGACATACAGGAATATCCGCACAGACAGGACAACCCGATTCGCTGGATCGGAGTCGCCCGGGAACCTTCGATTCGTGGAGAGAGTCCCGGAAGAAGAGGATTTGAAGCAAGTCGCTAAAGCATTTTAATCAAAGTGACCACTCCCGGTGAAATTGTCGCCAGAATCATTGGAGTCGTGATCGTCTATTACCTTTTTTACCTGTTCATTTCATGGATCGGATCGGATTCGCCAGTATCCTTCCCGGCATGGTTCCCGGGACACTGAGATGATCGGAGCAATCATCAAGGCCATCTGGGCGGCATTAGCAGTTTTTCGCCAAGAGAGATCAATTTACAACAAGCCCGAAATGGTCAAGAACAAGCTCGCCATTGCCAAACAGGAAGCAACGGATGCTGTACGCATAGCTGAGACCACTTTAGCTAATCCGAATTCAACTCCAGAGCAACACGCGGAGGCTCTCAGGGCGCTCAGAATGGCCGCAAGCTAAATGTTCTACGACCCTACACCTGCGGGAATTCAGTTCGAGGGCGAGACGGTCGAGCAGATGGACGAGCGCGACCATCGCATCGCGCAGCATAATCACGAAGTTCAGCAGCTTCATCAGGACTGGGCGAAGCAACGCGCTACGCCAATGCCCGCGATGCGGGAATGGGCTATCAAACATGGATTGGCTCTGATTTTATTGCTAGGCTTGTGTTCATGCTCTCATCTAACGGTTGCGCCGAAGCCGGTCAACGCTCACGCAATCGCGTTCTCGGGCAACAAACAAAACGCGGGTATCATCGACTGCGATACGAACGGTTGTTTAGTTGACACTAATTTCATCGCGAAATACAAGCAGATGGAGTTGCAGTACAAACGGAGCATTGCGGAAGATGTGAACATCAAGAAAGAGGGCAATAATTACCGGGTTTCGTATGAGATCATTTCCCATTTCACACTGCTCAAAGCAGCGGAGCGTGGTACATGAAGAACTTTGGTTTCGGTGAACTAATCGGAGTCGTTGCCGGGATCATTATAGCCGCTACGCTCTGGTTTGGGAGTACATATTTGATCGGAAAAGTTCTGGATAATTGGAGATAAAAATATGAAAACAAAACATGAAGCGTTGGTGAAAGTCGAATACCCGGACGCCTACTGCGAGTACATCGAGGCGGATGAGGATGTGGAAGGCGAATACGTTGTGTGGGATCATCCATCTAAAGCTAGATGTCTTGGCACGGCCGCAAGCGCCAGCGGGGCATGGGCGCATGCATTTGAACTGATCGAAAAGCCCGCGAAATGATTAAGTTGGCTGGCGTTCTAATTGGACTTTCGATTATCGCCGTGATAGATTCGATGCGACTGCGACGGAATGACAGAGAACAATTCAGTCACAGAGAATAGATGTTTGACCACGATTTCAAGGAATGGCTGATCGGCGCGCTCGTCACCATTTCCATGCAGTTAAACAATGTGGAGCGTAAACTCGATACGTTGCTATCCGCTTCGACGGTCGTACCGCCGGAGCAACTCAAAGAGCTAAATGAGGAGTCGCAAAAGCTGAAAGGTAAGACCGATCTATTGGCGAAAGCAATCGAGGAACAGAAACAATAAATCAGATGACTAATATAAGTACACCACAAGTAGAATTATCTTCCGAGATCGCTTCCGAAAATAAGCTCCTAGGCGACGCGATTCAAGCCGCATTCGAAAATGTGCGGGCATTAGCGCAACGGTTGCAGCCAATTTTGCGTTCGGTTCCCCATGCGGTATCGGATGACAAAAACCCGGAATCCGTTTTGAGCGAACTGGGCGCGAGTTTGCGAAGTCATCGCAGAGACGTGGAAGGAATGGCCAGCGCCGTCCACGAATTACTTCAAACGCTGGCACTTTAAAGAAAGGATAAAAAACATGGCAGCAGACCTATCAGGAGATATTCAAACGGTCAAGGATACCGAAGGTGTTGTGGATAGTGCAACCGCGCTCATCAACAGCATCGCCGTACGTGTTCAGGCCGGGATTGACGCAGCGTTGGCCAATGGCGCAACAGCCGATCAACTTCAACCGCTCACCGACGAAGTGGCAGCGTTGAAAGCGAAGTCAGACGCGCTGGCATCAGCGGTCGCAGCGAATCCTTAAATTCCAGTCTCGCTGGCAGACCGAGGGGAAGGAAAGTCTGCCAATTCCTTAGATGTTCGTAGCATGTGGCGACGAGCCGTAAACATCAATGACGTTCCATCCTTGTGAGCATTTTTTACCGTGGAGTTTCTCCTCGCGCTCACGACCGTCTTTTGAATTGTGAACGTAAATCGAAAGGCTATCCACGCGTGGTTTACACCAGCAGTTTACGGACGCTTTGTGATGCCATTCGTCACTAATGGGGACAACGTGGACTTGACGGTTACGCTCCGTGCCGTGGGCCAAATCGAATACTGTGCGGTTCATGCCGATTTTTATCCCCATTGATTTGCCATTGCATCGGCGATTCCTTGGTACGTTCTACTGCGTTCTTTGGCGCGAGTTGGTGATGGGCCAAGTTTATTCTGACCACTGGCGGTTTGATTGTCCCACCCGCGATTCCAGTCTCCATTCTTGGGTAAAAGCAAATCGGTGGGTTTCAATGGCGGAAGTCCTTTAAGCCAAAGGCATGTTTTTTTGCTTTCGGGATGGCCGAATTGCCAAGGTTGAATCGTCTGATCTGGTTTTCGGTACTTCGAGGAAATACATCCAACGGGATTTTCCAAAGCAATTTTTGGAATTCCGTGAGCTATAAATCCCTCGCCGATCAGATTAAGAACAAACAGCATCGCCTCGTGCGTTTTTTCGTCCCGACCGGCGACGCGCTTGTTCCAATGCAGACCACTAGACGCTAAATACGTGCATGGGGGATGCGCGATCATCAAGTCCCAGCCATCCTCCAAGTGAAGCAATACGTCGTCTTGAATATGTCGCCCGTCCCGTTCGCTCGGAAGTAAATCGCATGACCATGCCTCGTGTCCTCTTTTAGAAAAAGCATCCCGGACAATGCCAGAAAACTCACAAGCGACCAAAACTCTCATAAATCAAAGTAATTCCCGCCCAGCTCCAGTTTTCAGGGCTGGAGCAACGGACTGCTGTTAATTTTCGATGTCTCAATAGTTTCTCGTTTCTTCGCTTCCGCGACTGCATCTTTTATAGCACAAATAAGACAAGAACCGCTAGTTTCCACTGGAGGATCATGATGATGGACTGATGGTTGCAATCCATATCGCGAGGCGTAAAGTTCGACTTTCCATACCTCATCCCAGTTTTCGTGCGAGTATTGTTCGAATCCTCCTCGCGATTCGATTTTCATGAGCAATTCTTTTTCGCCCCACATACCGGAACCAACAACCCCGCCATACCAAAGCATTTTTAGATCGTCGGGAGTATGGAGTGCTTTGCGCTTCGGGCAGCGCCACGCAAAACCTTTGTCGTACCAATAACATGATTTGCATTGTTTCATAAAATGCCGGCCACGAAATTCCGCGCCGCATGTCATGCATTTCTTTGTAATCCAATCGTTCATTGAGTTATTTCCCGCCGCGCCCTAGCTTTCAGGGTCTAGAGCGCGGATTGCCGTCGCAGGGGAACACACGAACCCCAGCGGCTCCCGACACATCGAATGTCGCGGGAAAATCACTCGGCACGTCGGTTCCATTGTTCATCTGTCACTGCCAATCTACTGGCAGGACATTTCGCGTTTGAGCATCCAAGGTAACCTTCGCCTTCTTCATTTCTGCAATCGTCGCATTCGGCGCCACAGAACGGACAAGGCAGAAGGTTTTCTACATTATCCTCGTCCATTGTCCTCCCTTTTTTTGATGAAGCTCAAAGCTGAACTCCGGCCAGTAAGCTCTGGCGCCCTTGAACCGTACGATGTCCCGATCCCAAATGTGCGCGCCTTTGACTTCGATCAACTTGATCGACCACCATGGATCGTTGACCGAAAAACAGATGAAGTCCGGCGTGTACCGCATATCAGCCCAACGAAGCGTGATTCCCTCGTATTCGTAACGTAGAATCTCGCCCTTCCGCTTCATGGCTTCCAAGATTAGGGCAAATTCGGCTTCAGTCTTGTTCATTTGATGCCGTTTCTTGCCACCCCCCTCCGTAAAATCGTTTTTATTGTCCGGGAGGGTCAAGATAGCGGGGTTGGCCTCTTGGCATGATTTAGAGGCACGGGGGAATATACTGAGAAGGTCGTTCATCGCGGTAATTTTGCTAAAAATTGCGAATTATTAAGTCGGGCATTGTCTTTGCAAATCAAATCTTCGGTTCGTTGCCATGCGATCTGATTGGCGCAGAACTCACAAATCGACGTTTTGCGCATTGCAACGTTGAACAACATATTTGTCTCCCTACAGCAAATTTTGCAAAGTTTCATCGCCCCTGTAGACTTTCGATTAGTTCCCGCACCTCAGGATCACTCTTATGAAAGTGGAGGCGATTGCGAAGTTTGCGGAGCCCGCGCTGTTCAATCTGCCAGATTCGTTGCCAAGAACATCCGCAATAGGCCGCAATCTCGTCGTGCGTCATAGGCACGCCTTTTCGCGCGTACAGGCCGGAGATAGCCAAGCCAAGGTCAATCGAGGATTTCATACTGGCATTTTAAATTTCTCTAGCAGCTTCGCTTTCTCTGTCGCGATTACTGCTTTGTTTTTTGCGATCTGTTCGTCAGTGAGATCAGGAGCGAACTTGGGATATTGCTTCTTCTTTACGGGAACATCGACGAGAACGCGATCAGCCTTGCTCAACCAATTCTCGAAAAACCTTTGCGTAAGTCGTCTTCCCTTTCGGCGACACCACTGTTTTGCCTTCTCCAATTCCCGGTCAATTTCGACTCCAGTATAAAGAGGGTTTCTCTTTAACTCTTCCCAGAATAAAGCAGAAGAAGAAGGAGAAGGAGGGGTCAACACCTGTCCATTGTTGTCAACTTTTGTCAACACTCTGTCAAATACGGGCAGGGATAAGATAAAGTCCATAAGTTCTTTATCCGCCTTAAACCATTCTCCAGCAATATGAATCGCCTTGAATCTCCGATGTCTTTCCCCCTCGACATCCTGCCCGGTTTTTTCAACAGCCAAAAGTTTTATGTCGGGAGACGCTACTTTCATCTCTGCGATCCTATTGAGTGGGTTATTGCTGTAACCGATCTTTATTTGATTACCAGATTGGGCGTAGTAGATGAACCCGTCGATCCGGGTTTTTAGATTGGCGGATGGCAGTTTCTTGCCTTTCTTCTCGCGAATTCTGTGTTCTCGCTGTTTATCTCTAAAGTATTCTCTGCGAGCAGCTTCGTCACGAATCTTACGATAATGAACGTAATTTACGATCTTCCAGCCCCAGTCTCGATTCGAATCCAATGGCACCAATCGTTTGCCTTCTTCGAGCTTCGATCTGCTCTTTGCATCGGGTTGACATAATTCTTTGACATATTTGACAACTTCTTCGACCGGGACATTCGTACGTCGCGAGATGGCCTCCGGTGTCATATCGACGGCTCCGGTCGAATCGGCGAGCACAAGCAAGTCCATGAACATTCGGCGGCAATTGTAATCTTCGGCGATGGATGAATCGAAAATTTGTTCAAAGACCTTCGCGAACATCACTGGTCAAATACAGTATTCGTCAATCACTGGCAAGATTTATTTTCAGAAATTTTCGCCGCCATAATTCTGTGGTTACTTATTGATTTCTCTAAGGTTTCCCGCATATCGACGTAAGATTTTGGTATAGCGTACCAGTTACGTGCGACGGCTGTCTGCATCTTGCTGCATTTCGCGCAGTAGCGGCCCACTGCGACTTCATCGCGGCCATCTCGTGCTTGCCAGATTAAACTCTCATAGAACCAATAATGTTCGCAGCTAACCGCGCGCTGCTGTCGTCTTATATAGCTTCGATGTTTACTTTTCATAGCGCTTGTAAAATAGCCGCCGAGCAACCCGAGCGAGTCAGTCGAGTACCGGCCTTGATTATTCGGCCTTGCCTCTTCAGTTCCGATGCGCGCCCGGAGATTTGGTTTGGTGTAGCGCCGAGATTTACTGCGATCTCATCGACCGTGAGGCCAGTGTCGCTATCTCGGATCGCACGGAGCACTCGTTCTTGCTGGACGCTTAGCGTGCCTTTGATGGTATCAAATGCGGCGCGCGACTCTTCATTCCCTTTATGACGATTCTGGCAGATGTCATCCACACTTGGAGGTACATCCATTGGATTTTCCAACGTTCGCTGAATTCGATTCCAGAGTTCTCCGAAAGTATTAGACATGGCGATAGCTTTTAGAATTGTAACGTCCAACGCAACCCTTAAGTTTTCGCTGCTGTTCACGGTTGGCGATCATGTGGGTTACGCAACGCGCCCCGCTGATTGCCGGTTCACCACATATCGAACACAGGCCCTTGCTCTCTTTGCGGAGCTGCCACTTGCGTTGACGTGAAATCTTCAGATCACTGAATTTATCTTTAATCATTTTTCTCCCTAATTGAATAGAAAAACTCGGCCATGCGCTGATATTTCAGATATTCATCAGTCGCATCTTGGGAATTTCCGTTATCCTCAAACATGGCAACGAACAGATTCAAGTTCCCGCCTAGAT
>WNGN01000331.1_pt1 | contig 56434 bp, 42 predicted proteins | sample 5400561 | NCBI WGS metagenome assembly WNGN01 (sample SAMN13153379, study PRJNA577476) | soil metagenome | isolation source: 115 cm soil or saprolite under Garry oak tree replicate 2 | place: USA:California | collected 2016-06-15 | reverse complement strand
GCCGACCTACCACATCACGGCGACCTTAAGCGCGAGCGTGGCGGGTGCTTTGAACAACTACAACATCACCAACGACGGCGCTGAGTTTACCATCAACAAACGCAACGCCACCTGGACCACGAACGCGGCGAGCAAGACCTACGGCTACGCCGATCCCAGCCCGCTCACCACGGGAAGCGGCAGCGGCTTCGTTGCGGCGGACGGTGTGAGCGCAAGCTACAGCCGTGCTGGAGGCGAGAACGCCAGCCCGCCAACCTACCACATCACGGCGACCTTAAGCGCGAGCGTGGCGGGTGCTTTGAACAACTACAACATCACCAACGACGGCGCTGAGTTTACCATCAACAAACGCAACGCCACCTGGACAACCAACGCCAACAGCAAGACCTACGGCTACGCCGACCCCAGCCCGCTCACTACGGGCAGCGGCAGCGGCTTTGTCGCGGCGGACGGTGTGAGCGCGAGCTACAGCCGCGCCTCGGGTGAGACCGTCGCTGGCAGCCCCTACCACATCACGGCGACCCTGAGCGCCACGGTGGCGGGAGCACTGGGTAACTACGACATCACCAACGCCGGGGCCGACTTCACCATCGACAAGGCCACGCAGACGATTGTCTTCGGCGCGCTGGCGAACAGGACCTTCGGCGATCCGGATTTCTTGGTGAGCGCGACGGCCTCATCCGGCCTGACAGTAGCCTTCAGTAGCCAGACGACCGGGACGTGTACGGTTGCCGGCAGCATGGTGCACATCGTCGCGGCGGGGCCTTGCACGGTCCGCGCCTCGCAGGCCAGCGACTCGAACTACAATGCGGCGCCGAACGTCGATCAGTCGTTCACGATCGGCGGATGGAACCTATCGGGCTTCTATCAGCCGGTGGATATGACGACAGCAAATGCCACCACTATCGTGTGGAATACTGTGAAAGGTGGTTCAACTGTCCCGCTGAAGTTCAACGTCTTCGCCGGGTCAACGGAAAAGACAAATACTAGTGCGGTGAAATCACTGACCGCTCAAGCGGTCGCGTGTATAACTGGTTTGGACTCGAACATCGATGCAACCGATTTGACAGCGACGGGTGGCACCAGCCTCCGCTATGACACGACGGGTGGGCAGTTCATCTTCAACTGGCAGACCGCGAAGGCGGCGAATAACTGTGACAAGGCGACGATGACCACGCAGGACGGTTCTTACCTATCCGCGTACTTCAAGACCAAGTAACCGTGACCGCGCTCAAGAAAAGGGGATAGGCCGCGGTCCGACCCGAGCAAAAGCGCAAGGAAATGGAGTTGGCCGACCTTGTGCTCGCGCCGATGGGCGCAGGCTTCCAGCGCACTTGACGGAAACATCGTCTAGATTCGTAAATCGTCTTCTCTTCGCTTTAGAGCCCGGCTGGGGTTTGCCCAGACCGGGCTTTTTTTTGGCGCTGCAGAGGTTTTACGACCTCACCGCTTGCGCGCATTTTGCCTTGGACTAAAGCGAGCGAGCCGCAAGAAATACGGTGAGTAACTGGGTTTTTGCGGGTTTTAGGGTACCGCTCCAGGATAGAGCTCGAAACCTCGGCCGTCCACGGGCAGCGGCACGATTCCACGGGCAATTGGGGTCGATTTTCGCGGGCGTCGAGTTGCCACTGCTGGTAAAAAGCGAGCGGATTCTTGCTGAAGCGGTTTTCTTCGCTATACTCGTACTGATGATGGTCACAACATTTACAGTTGGAGTTTCTCGCGCGGTACGAGGATGGCGCCGCGAACGTGGTCAAATCGAACAATCTCTCAGAGAAAGGTTTAGTCGAATGACGTTTCAAAGGCACGGTGGATCATGGCTGTAGATTACGACACCGCATTTCGAACGTATCTGGCAAAACGGATTGAGCAGATAGAATCGGCGGATATCGTCGTCGGCATTCCCTGCTACAACAACGATTCCACGATCGTGAACGTGTTGAAGCAAGTCAGCCGCGGTCTTGCGAGGCATTACAAATCGGCCCGGTCGGTCATCCTGCTCTCCGACGGCGGCTCCACGGACGATACCCGCGAGATTGCCCGCGAAGAAGAGATCATGCCTTGGCAAGAGAAAGTGATTTTCATCTATCGGGGCGTCAGCGGCAAAGGAACCGCGTTGCGCGCGATTTTCGAGGCGGCGGAAAAATTAAACGTTCGCGCTTGCGCCGTGGTGGATGCGGATCTGCGCAGCATCACGCCGGACTGGGTGCGCTATCTGCTGGAACCGGTGATCGAAAAAAATTACGATTTCGTCGCCCCGAACTATTCTCGCTACAAATATGACGGCACCATCACGAACAATGTCGCCTACAACCTCACGCGCGCCCTTTACGGCAAAAGGGTGCGTCAACCCATCGGCGGAGACTTCGCATTGAGCCGCAAGACGATCCAATCCTACCTCTCGCACAACGTTTGGACGACGGATGTCGCGCGTTTCGGTATTGACATTTGGATGACCACGCAAGCCATCGCCAACGGATTTAAGGTCTGCCAGACCAATCTCGGGATGAAGCTTCATGATCCCAAAGATCCGGCGTCGTCTCTGGGGCCGATGTTCCGCCAGGTAGTGTGGACCTTGTTCACCTTGATGGAACAACATTTCTCGTTGTGGAAAGAGATCCGAAGCAGTGAATCGGTGGAGACTTTCGGAGCCCAGGAACTATTGGAACCGGAGCCCATAAAAGTAAACCACGAGCTTTTGATCCAGGATTTTACCCTCGGGTTCCAGCACTTCGGGGCCACATGGAAGCAGATTTTTAGCCCTGTGAGCTATGCCACGATCGAGAAATTGGCGGGCATGGATGCCAAAGAGTTTCTTTTGCCGGCGACCAGCTGGGCGCAGATACTTTACGAAGTCGCCACCACGTTTCACCGTTGGTCTAAGGATCGCGCCAAGCTAGTGGATATCGTCAGCCCTCTTTATGAGGCGCGAGTCGCCTCATTTATCAACGAAACTGCGGACATGACGACCGCTGAAGCGGAGCGCGTCATCGAGGAGCAGGCGGAAATTTTCGAGCAGGAAAAACCGTACCTCTTGCAGAGCTGGGATGCCGGGGAAAAAGAGCCCAAAGCCACCGGAATGCTGCAAAAAGGTCTGGGGGTCTGAATCCTAGGTTGGCAATTTCACGGGCAAGCGGAGAAACCTATGCAACACTCTAAGATTCTAATTCCGGTGGTCAAAACAGCCGATGCGCGATTCAACCTGGCGCTGGCCGCACGCCTGCTGCATCCGAACGGCAAAATTCTCGCGCTGAACGTCGTGACGGTGCCGGAGCAAGCATCTCTTAGCGAGGGAGCGGAAGGGGCACGGGACTCTCGCGTCGTGCTCGACGGAATGCGCGATCTTCTTCCCGACGAACGTCTGGAGCTTAAAACGCTTGTGCGGGTCTCCCATAGCCTCACCGAAAGCATCGCGGAAAACGCCGATTTAGAAGCCTGCGATCTACTGCTTTTGCCCTGGAAGGGGAGCGCTAGCTCCGAACAGCTGCTATTCGGACGCACCATCGATCGGCTCGTAGAAAAGCCGCCCTGCAATCTGGTCATAGCGCGCGCCGGCGATTTGTCCTATTGCAAGCGCATTCTCATGCCCGTGCGCGGTGGCCCCTATGCGGAGTTCGCGCTTCAGATTGCCGCTCAGCTTGCTCGCTCTTTTGAAGGGGAAATAACCATTCTTCACTGCGAGCAGCAGTTGGCGTCGCCCGAGGTCGAGGAGGTCCTTTATCACACTTTTATTCAAAGGCTGCGGTTCCAACCTTGGGTGAAGCGCATCATCACCGTGCAGGGGAATCCGAAGGAGGCGATCCTTCAAGAGGCTCCGGGACATGATCTTGTGATCATCGGCGCCAACGCGACCGCCGAGCCACACTCGTTTTTCCTGGGGCCCGTCGTCGAACAGATTGCCAAAGCAACCGAAAAGCCGCTTTTGGTGGTCAAGACCCCGGAGCCGTTCATCGCTTGGAGCCATAGGCAAACTCTGATGCGGCCAAAAGATTTGTCGGAGCGCGTGGATCAGTGGTTTGCGGAGAACACTTTTCATCGCCAGGAATTCGAAGAGCTGGGAAAGCTCGTGGAGCTAAAGAAAAAGCAAGGAGTCACGATCAGTTTAGGACTGCCGGCCCTGAATGAAGCCGAAACCATAGGCAACATCATCCGCATCGTAAAGGGAAAACTTTTCGACGAAATCCCGCTGCTGGACGAGATCGTGCTCATCGATTCGGGGTCGACCGATGACACGGTCAGAATCGCCCGTGAAATGGGCATCCCCGTGTTTGTTCATCAGGAGATTCTGCCGGATCAAGGCTCCCATTGCGGCAAAGGGGAGGCTTTGTGGAAGAGTCTCTACGTTCTTCGTGGAGATATCATTGCCTGGGTGGATACCGATATCAAGAACTTTTACCCCGGGTTCGTCTACGGCTTGTTAGGACCTCTGCTGCGGGAAGCCGACATTCAGTACGTCAAAGGTTTCTATCGTCGTCCGCTCAAAGCTGATGGGAAGCTCTTCACCGAAGGAGGCGGCCGAGTCACCGAACTGACGATTCGACCGCTTTTCAATCTTTTTTATCCCGAGCTCTCCGGCATGATTCAACCGCTGGCGGGTGAGTACGCCGGGCGCCGCGCCGCCCTCGAGCGCATGCCGTTCTTCACCGGCTACGGGGTCGAAACCGGCTTGCTGATCGACCTCTTTAGCGAGTTCGGTCTCCACGCCATCGCCCAGGTCGATCTTGAAGAGCGCATTCATCGCAATCAATCGCTTGCGGCTCTGAGTCAAATGTCCTTCGCCATACTCCAAGTCGCGATGCAGCGACTCCAGGAGAAAAATCGGATCGAACTCATGGAAGAGGTCAACCGGAGCATGAAGCTCATCAAACCCTGGGGGCAGGGTTACGCTTTGGAGCTCAAAGCGATTCAAGATCGCGAGCGTCCACCGATGATCTCCATTCCCGAATACCAGCGCAAGCGAACCCGCAAGCGCTTTACGGAAAGGTGCGAGTCATATTGAATTCCATAGAGCTCGTCATCATCACCGATCTGGACGGAACGTTACTCGACCAACAAACCTACAGTTATCAAGCGAGCCTTCCTATGTTGCGGAGGCTGCAATCTTCGAGGATTCCGCTCGTCCTCTGCTCGAGCAAGACCCGCAGTGAAATGGAGCCCCTCTGGCGCGAACTCGAACTTAAAGATCCATTCATCGTCGAGAACGGCGGCGCGATTTTTTTTCTCCCTGATTACTTTCCGTTTACCGTCGAAAACGCGAAGGTTCGAGGAAACTTCCACATACTGGAGTTGAGCCAAAGAATCGACGTCTTGCGCCCTGCCTTGCTGGAGGCGGCACAGAACCATCACGTTTCGATTCGCTCGTTTGGGGAGATGACGATACAGGAAATTTCCCAGGTGACCGGCCTATCGAGAAAGAATGCTCAAGCAGCCTCCGAGCGGGAGTACGACGAGCCCTTTATGGTGAGGCAGATCAACTATGGACGGCTTTTCACCGCGTTGCGAACTAAAGGTTTTAAAATCACCCAAGGCGACCGTTTCTTTCACCTGAGCCGTGGCAGCGACAAAGGCAAAGCGACCAAAAAACTCCTCGAGCTTTACCAGCGAGTCAATCCCTCCGTCCGAAGCGTCGGCCTGGGCAATGCCGGCCATGACTTGGCGATGCTTCGTGTCGTGAACACACCTATTTTGGTTAGAAACCCGGATCGATCCTGGGACTCGACCATCACGCAGAATCTAGCAGGCATTAAAAAAACCATGAAGATCGGCCCGGAAGGCTGGAGCGAGGCCGTCGCAGAGATCTTGAAAGCGGGCGGCTCCTAGCCGAAAACCGGAGCTGGCGGTCTGGAGCTCACAGCATTGAGAACGTAAACGCACGGCTGCGCCCTGGAACAATCAAGTTTCCATGCGCAAGGACGCGCTTCAGTGTGTCAAGGCAACCGCGGGCTCGGGGGCTCTGTAGCTGTCAGCAGCGCTACCGGGAAATTTTCCAGCGCGCTTGCGAGGGATAATAGTTTTCCCCGTTTGGTAGACGAAGTTTCGACGGTTTCCATCGTAAAGATATTCTGCCAACGGTCAGGAAAGCCTTCGCTGAGAACGAGGCTGCTGTCGCCCCAAGACTCTTTGCCCATAGGCAGGGCTGCCTTATTTACCAGTCCGCTGGCGACACGCGGAGCAATGATGACGGCCCAGGCTTTCCCTTTGTGTCTCGCGAACGCGCAGATTTGATCCTTGATTTCGCCGGCAGCGAAAAGTCTCAAGTAGGTTCCTTCCTGAAAGAGCGACGCGTGGATTCGTCGAAACTGCAAAGCCTTGTAGATCAAATACAGTTTCACCGTTCCGTCCTGCCAGTGCATGAGCAGATCTTTGACGAGAGCGATCGGATCTGCCGATTCGCGGCGTTTTAATTCCTCGAGAAGTTCTCTGCGCAAGCGGAAATCCACGGGCCGCCGGTTATCCGGATCGACGAAGCTCAACTCCCAAAGCTCCGTGCCCTGAAAAAAATCCGGTATGCCGGGAGAGGCAATTTTGATCAAGGTTTGAGACAGGGAATTGAGAGTCGCTAGACGGGCGACGCGGCGCGCAAAGGGAAAGCAGTCACGCAAGAAAGAATTCGCATCCGAGGATTCCAAAATGGCGTCGATAAAAGAAAGAAAGGCCTCTTCGTAGGCGGCATCGGGCTTCAACCATTCCGTATGAACTTTTGCCTCGCGCACGGCTTTGATCATGTAGGCTCTCACCCGGCCGACAAAGTCGGCCCATTCATCTTCGCGCAGCGGCAGCGCGCCGATCAGCGATTGGTAGAGAAAATACTCGTCGTTGCGATCCGGCACTTCCCTGCCTTTCAGGAAGCGCTTGTGGTGACGGTTGATGCGACTCCAGTCAACCACCTTCTCTTCCCACTCGTCGGGTATTTCCGAGAGCACGTTGATGCGCGAGCGCGCGTCTTCACCGCGCTTGGTGTCGTGAGTCGAGGTCGAATTCATCGTGTGTGGCCACTCGTGTGACCGCTCCTGATTGAACTTGTGGAAGGTGTCCGGCGAAATGCCAAATCTGGCCGGATTTCCGCCGACCTCGTTGAGTGACAGCAGCCGGTTGTAAATGTAGAGCGTGGTATCCTCGAAGCCCTTGGCCATGAGCGGGCCGGTGAGTTGCTGCAGACGCATGACGAAATGAATCCACTGGCCCTTCTCTTCGTCGATCTGGCGGTCGGGATACTCCAACAAGAGAAATTTCTCGATGAACGCGAGTTCGAGAAAAAGACCGGGGTTAATCTCCTTGGCCTTTTGCATGGTTTCCCGAATGCGCTCTCGGTCCGAATCGCTGAAGTTGCCGGGGCTGATATAAGTTCGATAGACCGGAAAGAAGGTCAGCACCTCGACCAGCGCTCGTCTCAAGCCGTAGAGCGTGATGTCACCCCCATATCGGTCCCGGCTTGATATCCGTTTTAAGAGATGGGCCAGCCGATCCACATCGCCGGCCATGTGCTTGCCGATCAGCAAGCGCTTCTTTTCACTGACCAACATTTCATAGGGAGTTTGAAAGCCGGTGAAGCGCCCATAAAACTCGGCAAGTTGCCGCTCGTTTCGGCTCTGGCAAAACAGGCCATTCACATAGTTGGTAAAGTCGTAACCGGTGGTGCCGCAAACCGGCCAGTCCCGCGGTAGGCGTTCGTCGAGATCCAGAATCTTTTCGACAACGACGTAGATATCCCCCATGTTTTCCCGCAGCCGCTTCAGGTAAGTGGCCGGGTCGTAAAGCCCGTCGATGTGGTCGACGCGCAGTCCGGTGATCTTTCCATCGCGGATCAGTTCAAAGAGGAGCCCATGGGTCGCATCAAAAACTCGCGCGTCCTCCATGCGCAGCGAGATGAGATCGTTGATATTGAAGAATCGCCGATAGTTGATCTCCTCGGTGGCGACTTTCCAAAAGGACAAGCGATAATGTTGTTGCGACAGCAGCCCGTCCAGCTCGTTGAAGCTTTCGGGATCGCCCGGGCGGCCATTGAAGCGCGCAATGTTTTCATCGAAAAACTGCTTGATCTCATCGTTGGTCGTATAGAGCTCCCAGAGCATGCTCTTGATAAAAACGATCTGATCGGCTCGCTCCCGGCTCTCCGCGCTCGACGGTAGATTTTTCAGAGTATAGAGCACCCCGAGGAGTTTGATCAGATCCGGATGCTGCCGGCCCAATTTCCTGCGCAGCTCCCGTACGCTTGACGCCAGCACCTGGCTGTAAGATTCCACGTTGATCGGGAATCTCTGATGATAATAGTGGATGGCCAGCCCTTGGGGATCGTATTTCAAGATGAGCTCTCCATTTTCCAAAGATTGGCCATAAAACTGTCCCAGGCAGGGAGCGAGAACCTTGCCGCGCATGCTTTCCACAGGATGGTCCCACTCGATGTCGAAGAATTCGGCGAAGGCGGAGTTGGGGCCGTTCTCCAAAACGTCCATCAACATGCCATTGTCACAATCATAGGCCATGTGGTTAGGAACGATATCCTGAACCCAGCCCATGTCCTGGCGGTGTAATTTCTCCGTCAATGCGGCAAAGTCATCCATACTGCCGAGCTCTGGATTGATCTGGTTGGGGTCGACGACGTCGTAGCCGTGCAGGCTACCGGCCCTGGCCTTGAAGATCGGAGATGCGTAGATATCGGAGATACCGAGCCCGTGAAGATAATCAAGGAGTTCCTTGGCCTGTGCAAAGCCAAAGTCCTTGTGGAGTTGCAGTCGATATGTCGCTGTGGGGATACGCATCAGGACTCGCAAAGTGGATGAGTTAGCGCCTAGGCGAGAGCGTGGACGCCAGAGCGCTATGTGACCTTGACCGCAAGCTTCTGCCCTAAAGCCTCGAAGCCGTGGATCGAAGCTTGCGCCAACTCATCGCCGCGCTCTTTATTCTCCCGCATTTTCGGATAGACGTTTTTTAGCATGCCGTAGTAGACATTCTGGACTTTCCACAAGTCCACTGTGAACGGCAGACTGCGGAGCAGACCGGCGGCCGTATCCAGCAACCGAAGATGAGCTTCCGTGGGCTCGGCAGCGAACCGTTCGGCCATCCGTTCGATATTCTTTCGGAAAGCGAATTCCAGCGTGGCGTTGTCCAAGCTTATGCCTTCGACTTTCGCCGTTTCGAGGAGGCCGTTGATTCGTTCCGTGTCGATTTCCTCCTGCTCAAACGCTCGGCGGAGGTATCCGTTGAGAACGATTTCCGCTGCGCTCTGAAAAGCTTTGGGAAGGGGGATGTGAAGAGCCGTCAGGAAACGCATCATGGGAGCTCGGTGCTCGTAAATCTGACGATAGAGCGTTTCCGCCTCCTCTAAAGTGGCCGATAAGATCAGGTCTAGGGTTTTCCGTTGCTCGTCCCGGAACAGCGATCGCACCGAGTAATGGGACTCACCGAAGCGTCTATCCATGAGCCGGATGACCTCGGCAAAGTCGGCGCGCGTCAAGGGTTCCGCGGCCTCATGGATTAGGGCCTGATAGCTCTCGTCGCTCAAATATTTTTGGACGCCGCCATTCACATTATGGTCGCCCATATGAATGACGCCAAAGCCGAGCGCGGAGGACTCCCGAGTGATTTCCGAGATAAGCTTGACTCGGCCCACCGCCATTTTGGCCATGCCAGCTTCAAGAATCTGATAATCTTCGCGCTCCGCCATGAAGCAATAGATTTTCGTCTGCTCGGGGTAGCTCTCGAACAGGGAGCTGATGGCGTAGTGCGCTCCGACTCGTTCCCAGTCGACCATCGCGGGCCGGACGAACCTCTCGTAGACTCGCCACCCGTCGCCATGCTCAGGCAGATTGCTTTTTGCCAGCGCGAGCCGCTCCACGAATTGCGACTCCAGCGAATCTCCGAAGAGCTCTTGCGCGAGCTGCACGGCGCACGCGGCGAACTGGATGACCTGCACGGTTTCGATGCCCGAAAGCTCATCGAAAAACCAGCCGCAGCTCGTGTACATGAGCATGGCATGGCGCTGGAGTTCGAGCAATTTAAGCACCGTGGTTTTGTCAGCGTCGGTCAGCGGTCGAAGAGCGTGGCGGTCAAAGAAACGTTCCGCATTTTCCGTTGAGCGATCATTAATGACGCTCAGATAATCATTGCGCGCGGCCCAGGGGTCTTTCAAAAGCTCCCGGCCCCGATCTTCAAAGGGCAAGGCCAGCGAGTCGCGCAAACCGTCGAGAGCATCGCGCAACGGGGTGCGCCACGCTTGATTCCAGCCGGGATGGCCGCCGGAGTTGCAGCCGCAGTTGCTCCACCAACGGTCGATGCCGTGAAAGCAGCTCCAAGAAGTTTTCTCGATGATTTCCACTTGGTGCGTGGGCGGATGCCGTTCCAGGTATTCTCCGTAATTCGTGAGTCGCGCCAATTGGTTTGACTCGATGTAATTCAACGTGTAGGCCAGGGCCATGTCGCCGAAACGGTGATGGTGGCCGTAGCTTTCGCCATCCGTGGCGATGTGCACGAGCTGGGGCCAATCGCGGTCGTCAGTGAAGGCTCCGAGCAGCCGGTTGGCGAAATCTTCGCCGCGGGAGAGCAACCCTTCGAAAGCGACGGCACGAGAGATCGGGCCGTCGTAGAAAAATAGCGCAATCCTTCGCCCGGACGGCAACCGTTGCTCGTAAGCCTGCGTCGGGTCGATACGACCGCCGCTGACGTCGCGCCAAGCGCGCCCGCCGAGCCGCCGTATGCGGCCTGCCTGATGCGGCGCGAGAATCGTGAAGCGAATCCCCAGCTCGGCGAGAATTTCCAGAGACTGAAGATCGACTGCGGTTTCCGGCAGCCACATGCCCGCTGGCGCCCGCTTGAACCGGCGCTCGAAGTCGCGAATGCCCCACAAGATTTGCGAATATCGATCGCGCGCGTTGGCCAGCGGCAGAATCATATGATTGTAGACCTGGGCTAAGGCGGAGCCGTGACCGGAAAAATTCTTTTGACTTTCCCGGTCGGCTTCCAGGATCGCTGCGTAGACGCTGGGCGCTTTGGATTCGAGCCAATAAAGCAGCGTCGGTCCGAAATTGAAGCTGATCTTGGAGTAGTTGTTGACGAGCTCGATGATCCGGTTCTCGCCGTCCAAGACGCGCGAGACGGAGTTCGCCGCATAACATTCCGCGGTGATGCGCTCGTTCCAGTCGTGGTAAGGGTAGGCGGAATCCTGAAGCTCGATCGCCTCAAGCCAAGGATTTTCTCGCGGCGGCTGGTAGAAATGGCCGTGAATGCAGATGTAGCGTTTCATTAAAAGAAGTGGAGTGCTGGAGTGGTGGAGTAATGGAGTGATGGTTTTAACCTCATTGTATCAATGCTCCAATACTCCACTGCTCCAATTATTCCATCACTCCCGTGCGCATTTCGCCCTAATTACGCCCCAGGGTTTTTGCTTCGACGACCCCGCTCACGAATAGCGCGAGAGAGGTGGGCTGCAAAGTCACCATGATCCTTTCATTGACGTCGAGTTCCGCAGGCAGTGTGCTTCCTATGCCTTGCCACCGCGGGTCGGTGGAGTCGATTGCTTTGTGCCAATGGCCGCTGGGAATCGATGGAGGGATCGATACTTGAGAATGATTGAAGTTGAATAGGGTAACGGCTTGCTCGCTCTCACTCCAGCGGCGCAGGACTAAGATACGCTCGTGATCGAAGCCAGTGACCTCGCAATGTTCTTTGCTCAGCCGGGCCAACGGGACAAGTGACCGGCGCAGCCGAATGAGCTCTCGATAAAATTTCCACAGCGTTCGAAATCGCCCTTCGCGCCGCAGCTCGTGGTTGAGCTTCGCCCGCAAAAAAGTGTTCTCGTCCTGCGGGTCGGGCGGTTCGGTCTGCCAACTGAACGCGGCGAACTCTGCGCGCCGTCCCTGCCGCACGGCCTCCACCAACCCAGGGTCGCCATGGCTGATAAAATATTGAAACGGCGCCTCCTCGCCGTATTCCTCGCCCATGAAGAGCAAGGGAATAAACGGGGAGAGCAAGACTGCGCCGGCGGCGAGTTTCAGCTCCTCAAAGCCAACGAGCCGGGTGAGCCTCTCGCCGAGCATGCGATTGCCTACGTGATCGTGATTCTGGGAAAAGACGATGAATCTTTCCGCCGGGATTTCCTGGGTCGAAGTTCCGTGCCGGCGCCGGCGATGTTTTGAATACTCGCCTGAATAGACGAACCCTTCCCGGTAAGCCTTTACGAGCTGCCGGAAATCGCCGTAGTCTTGGTAGTATCCGCCGCGCTCGCCAGTCAGGACGCCGCGCAGCGCGTGGTGAAAATCATCGTTCCACTGCGCGTCGAGTCCGTAACCGCCGAGCTCTCGCGAGCGGATCAGCCGCGAGTTGTTGGCCGCGCTTTCGGGAAAGAGAAAGATTTGGCGATTCAGCTCCTGGGCCCGGTGGCAGACGGCATCCGCCAGCTCTTCGAGGAAGGTATACGGCGAATGATCCAAGATGGCGTGTACGGCGTCCAGACGCAGAGCGTCGAAATGAAAGTCGGTGATCCAATAAAGCGCGTTATCGATGAAGTAGCGCCTTACGTGATCGCTATCGGCGCCGTCGAAATTCACCGCCGACCCCCAGGGGGTTTTGTAGCGCTCGGTGTAGTAAGGGGCGAAGTCCGACAGATAATTCCCTTCGGGTCCGAGATGGTTGTAGACAACGTCGAGGATCGCCGCGATCCCATGTTTGTGGCAGGCGTTGATCAACCGTTTCAGCCCCAGGGGTCCGCCGTAGGAGTTCTGCGGGGCGAATGGATAGGCGCCATCGTATCCCCAGTTTCTAGTCCCGGGAAATTGCGCGACGGGCATGAGTTCCACGGCCGTGACGCCCAGGGCCTTGAGATCGGCGATATGTGGAATGATCGCTTCGAAGGTCCCTTCGGATGAGAAGGTGCCGACGTGAAGTTCATAGATGACGTAACGCTGGAGCGGAAGTCCGAACCAGCAAGAATCCTCCCATAAGAAAGCGGGATCGATCACTTGGGACGGACCATGCACGCCTTCGGGTTGAAAGCGCGAAGCGGGATCGGGCCGTTCTTTGCTGCCGTCGAGGCGGTAGCGGTAGAGCGTTCCGGGTGGGACATTTTCAGCCTCGGCCTCGAAGTATCCTTCGCCGGTGTTATTCAGAGGCAGGCTGCCTTTATGCGAGTCCAGCAGAAGCAAGTCCACACTAGAGGCCAGGGGAGACCAGACTCGAAAGAAACATCGATTTTCGCCTAGATAATGCGCTCCGACGCTAAATCGCAATCGTCATTGCCTCCTTTGTGACGAGCGGCGCGCAATCCGACCTGGGCCGCAAAATGAAGGAAGGCTGGGTTTTATGGAGGGGTTAAGCTCCAGTTAGTCCTTTGCTCGCCACGGGCCAACACCACGATCCCGGTTTCGGACACGAAGTAACGCTGTCGATCCTTTTCGAGGTCGTAACCGATTTCGCTTCCGGCGGGAATAATATTTGACTTGTCGACAATGGCACGGCGGATCTTACAGCCCCGTCCAATCTCTACCCAGTCCATGATCACGGAATCTTCGATTTGGCTATAACTATGAACTCGCACGTTCCGTCCGACAACGCAGTTGTGCACCGCGCTTCCGCTGATGATCGTGCCTTCACTGACAATCGAGTTGAGGGCCATGCCTTTGCGATCATTCCAGTCGAACACGAACTTCGCCGGCGGATCGCCAAATCCCACCGTCCTGAGCGGCCAACTGCGATTGTACAAATTAAACGACGGATCCACGGAGCAGAGGTCCATGTTCGCCTCGTAGTAGGCTTCCAGAGTTCCGAGATCCCGCCAGTAGCTCGCCTCTTCGCCCTTGAAAGGGACCGGCACGCGGTTCTTGCTGAAATCGTACGCATAGACCCGCTGATTCTTGATGAGCGCCGGTAGCAGATCTCGGCCAAAGTCATGATTGCTGGCGGCGTTATCGGCATCGGTGGTTAAAATATGCACTAAGATGTCGGTGTTAAAAAGATAATTGCCCATGGAACCCAAGGAACGGTCCGGCTCGCCGGGAATCGTTTTTGGCTGGCTGGGTTTTTCATCGAACCCGAGGACGCGCCAGTCGGAATCGACTTCCATGACGCCGAATTGGGTCGCCTCTTTGGTTTTTACCGGCAGCGCCGCAACGGTGACTTCCGCGCCGTTTTTTTGGTGCTCGTCGATCATCTGGCGAATATTCATCCGGTAGACGTGATCCGCGCCGAAGACGGCGACGAGCCTGGGGCTATGTCGCTCGATCAAAAATAGATTCTGGTAAACGGAGTCGGCAGTGCCTTGATACCATTCTTTCCCCATCCGCATCTGGGCGGGCACCGCGGTGATAAAGTGGTCTCCCAGAAAATCGCTGGTACGCCAACCCTTGTCCATATGTTCCAGCAAGGATTGCGCTCTGAACTGGGTGAGCACGTAAATCGATAAAATTCCTGAATTGACGAAGTTGGAAAGCACGAAATCGATAATGCGGTACCTTCCCGCGAACGGAACCGCGGGCTTTGCCCGGTGTTCGGTCAATGGGTAAAGACGTTCGCCTCGCCCGCCGGCGAGCACAATGCCTAGGACGTACATCATCGAATCTCTTGCGGAGACCTCTTCAAGGCGACAGCTCTTGGTACAGGGCGCTATAGAGCTTAGCCGAGCGATCCCACGAGAAATCCATGCTCATTGCTTGGCGGCGAATCGCGGTCCAAGCCCGCTTGTCTTTAAAGACTCGCACGGCCCGCTCGATGGCTTCCAACAGCGCCTGCGGCTCGTAAGGACCAAACACGAATCCCGTGCCGGTCCTTTTTTCCGGGTCATAATCGTCCACCGTGTCCTTCAAGCCACCCACCGCGCGCACGAGAGGAATTGTACCATATTTTAAGCTAAACATCTGGTTAAGACCGCAAGGTTCGTAAAGCGACGGCATCAAAAAAATATCGGCGCCCGCTTCGATCTGATGCGCCAAGGCTTCGTCGAACCCGATGCGCGCCGCGAATTTCTCGGGAAATCGCCTGGCGGCGCTCGTGAAAAACTGCTCGTAGCGCGATTCGCCGGTGCCCAAAAGAACCATTTGGAGATTCCGCTCCATCAGTTCGTCAAAAATCTTTTCGACGAGATCGACACCCTTTTGCGAAGTAAGCCGGCAGATCATACCCAACAGCGCGTCGGATTTCCCCGGCAGGCCCAAGCTTCGCTGCAAACTCTTTTTGCAGATGCGCTTGCCCGTGAGATTGTTTTCGCCATATTGCTTGGCGATGAAGGAGTCGGTTTCAGGGCTCCACTGGTTGTAATCCACGCCGTTCAGGATCCCGACCACATCCCGGGCGCGCTCTCGAAGCACCCCTTCCAGGCCAAAGCCCTGCTCCATATCCATGATCTCTTGGGCGTAACTGGGGCTCACGGTGGTAATCTTATCGGCAAAGACCAGGGCGCCTTTAAGAAAATTGATGTTGCCGTAAAACTCCAGATACTGCGGGGTGAAATAGCTTTTGTCCAAATTCAACAGGGGCCAGGCCGGTTCCCCAAATATTCCCTGGAAGCCGAGGTTATGGACGGTGAAGACGGTTTTCGCCGAGATCAATTCAGGATACCGATCCCCCTGCGTTTTTAAGAAAACGATGGATAACCCCGAGTGCCAATCGTGACAATGTATGATATCCACCGGCTGCTGGCGCAAGACTTCCAGAGCAGCGCGACTGAAAAAGACGTAGCGTTCCGCATTGTCCGGATAATCGCCGTGAGACGTGCCATAAAGAGCATCCCGGTCGAAGTAGCCGTGACCGTGATCGCGCACGAAATAAACTGAGATATTTTTTCCAATGGTTGTTCTAAGAACCGAACCCTCTGCCGGTCGATCGGAAAGCGGCACGGTGAGCTTTATCGCCGTCTCTTCTAACTTGAAGCCTCCCTGGAGCGCACAGAGATAAGCCGGCATGATCAAACAGAGCTCATGTCCACGGCGCTCCAACGCCAGCGAAAGCGTCCCCGCGACATCGGCCAGACCGCCGGTCTTGGCAAAAGGCGTGATCTCGGGGGATATCATCGCGATCCTCATAAGCGGGTTGTTCTTTCGCGATCAAGAAATGGACTGGAGTAATGGAGTGTTGGAGTACTGGATCTAAGACCTTTGAATCGCTTATTTGACCAGTACTCCATCACTCCAACACTCCAATGCGCAATCTTCGTGCTCACGCTTGGTTCTTGAAAAAAGACACTGACAATGGAGGAAGCGTGAGCGTCAGGGAATAAGGCCGGCCATGCAGCCCGATGGGTGCGGTTTCCGCTCCGCCGAGGTTACCCATGTTGCTGCCGCCGTACCGAGCCGCGTCGCTGTTCAAAATCTCTTGCCACTGGCCGCCCCGCGGCGTCCCCACTCGGTAGCTGTAGCGCGGTACCGGTGTAAAGTTGCACAGCACCAACATGATGGCCGAGCTGGATTTCGCCTTGCGGATCAAACTCAGTACGCTGCTATCGGCGTCATTGCAGTCGATCCACTCGAAGCCTGCCGGATCGCAATCCAGCTCGTGTAGCGCGGGCTCGCTTCGATAAAGCCGGTTGAGATCCTCTACCCATCTTTGCAGTCCGGCATGCAGGGGATAATCCAACAGATCCCAGTCCAAGCTGCTATCGTGCACCCACTCCCGCCACTGGCCGAATTCGCCGCCCATGAAGAGCAGCTTCTTTGCCGGCTGCGCGTACATGTAGCCGAATAGCGCCCGGAGGTTGGCAAACTTCTGCCACTCGTCGCCGGGCATTTTCCCTATCAGTGAACTTTTGCCGTAGACGACCTCGTCATGGGAGAGCGGCAGGACGAAGTTTTCATGAAACGCGTAGATCATCCGAAAGGTCAACTTGTTGTGATGATAGCGCCGGAAAAGCGGGTCCTTGCTCATGTATTCGAGCGTATCGTGCATCCAGCCCATATCCCACTTTAGACCAAAGCCCAGACCGCCAACGTAGTTGGGCCGCGAGACCATCGGCCAGGAGGTGGACTCCTCGGCTATCGTCTGCACATCGGGTCGGTACTTGTAGACCTCTTCGTTCATCCGCCTAAGGAAATTGATCGCTTCAATATTTTCACGCCCGCCATACCGATTGGGAATCCATTCTCCCTCTTTGCGCGCGTAGTCGAGGTAGAGCATCGACGCGACGGCGTCAACCCGCAGGCCGTCGGCATGATAACGATCAAGCCAAAAGATCGCGTTGCTGATGAGAAAGCTCTGTACCTCGGTGCGACCGTAATTAAAAATGTAGCTCTTCCACTCGGGATGATAGCCCTGGCGGGCGTCGGCGTGTTCATAGAGATGGCTTCCATCGAAAAAAGCCAAGCCGTGCTCATCGGTGGGAAAGTGTGACGGCACCCAGTCGAGAATCACGCCGATGCCGCGCTGGTGCAAACTATCAATGAGGTGCATGAAATCCTGAGGCGTCCCATAGTTGCCGGAGGGAGCGAAGTAACCGGTGATCTGATAGCCCCAGGAGCCGAAGAACGGATGATCCATGACCGGCAGAAACTCCACATGAGTATATCCCATCTGTTGCAGGTAATCCGCTAGTTGCGTCGCCAGCTCGCGATACGAGAGAGAGCGGTTGCCTTCCGCGAGCACGCGCCGCCATGAGCCCACGTGCATTTCATAAGTCGCCATGGGCTTGTCGAGCGCGTTGTGCTGCCGGCGCGATGCCATCCATTCATGGTCGCCCCAGTGATAATCGAGATCCCAAACGATGGAAGCGGTCTTGGGCGGAGTTTCATTGAAAATGGAAAACGGATCGGCTTTGTCCACTCGGTAACCATTGAACCGAGAGACGATATGGTATTTAAAGAGCGTTCCCTTGCCGACGCCTGGAAAAAATCCCTCCCAGATGCCCGACTGCCCTTTAGGAGACAGCCGGTGGCTGCGCTTATCCCAGCCATTGAAATCGCCGATAACGGAGACCTGTTCGGCGTTCGGCGCCCAAACGGCGAAATAGGTGCCGCTCGTGCCGGCGTGTGTGACGACGCGCGCGCCGAGTTTGTCGTAGAGCCGAAAATGGCTGCCCTCGTTAAAGAGGTATAGGTCGTGGTCCGTGAGCAGACTCATTGCTTCATGGGTAACCATGAGGTTTTTCTCACCTCCCCCGTGTGCGAATTTCGTCGATAGTTTTCAAAGTCTCGGTGACCGAGCGCATCTGGCGTATTTCTTCGAGCGAAAAACGTGCCTTGCGCCGCCAATTGGGCCGTTCCTGCCAGGTGCCGGGGACATTCTGGGGCAAAGGCTCGAGCCAGAGATCCTCCAGGTTTACTAACAGTAGATGAGCGTCGCCGCTGGCGAGCTGGAAGAGCCATGCGCGCACAACCGCAGCACAATCCGTTGTTTCATCGTTTAACCAGCCGCGCGATTTTAGATAGGCGATGAGCGCTTCGCGTTGCCGCGCGCGCTCGTCCCGGTGGCTTGCCACTTCCGCTTCGGGTATAAGCCCAAGCGCTAGCCGTTCGTCGATATCGCCTTCCTGCCAAAAGCCGGTGAAGGTGGCCGTGTCGTGGGTGTTGAGACTGGCGACGGCCCCGTGAGGGACCTCCGGCAAGGCATTTGCCGGGTCGGCGGTGACGCAGAATTGGCTCACCTCCATGCCGTGGACTTTGTGCTTTGCCAGCGCGCTATTCACATAAGGCGGTACCGTGCCCAGGTTCTCACCGACGATTTGCGCCTGGTGCCTGTGCGATTCCAAGCTTAGAATCGCGTAGAACTCCTCCGCGGGATAACGGACGTAGACTCCGTCGGCGGCTTCGAAGCCCTGAGGAATCCAATAAAAGCGGTGTAGCCCCATGACATGATCAATGCGCAGCATCCCGGCGTAGCGCAGATGATTCCGTAGGCAATGAATATAATAGCGGTAACCTTGGCGTTGCAGGCCATCGGGGTGAAGCGGTGGAAATCCCCAGTTCTGACCTTTGGTGAAAAAAGCGTCCGGCGGCGCGCCGCCGCTGGCATCCAGGGCAAAGACCTCGCGTTCGCGCCACACGTCATAACCGTCACGATTAACGCCGAGCGGAAAGTCGAGGTAGAGCGCCGGCCCGCCTGCCTTGGCTTTTTCTCCCAGCGCGCGCATCTGTTCGTGAGCTTGCCATTGAATGAAGAGATGATACTGCTTGACGCTCTGGTCATAGTCGCCGGCTTTCAGGGCACCATCGCGACTGGCTGCCGGCCAATGCTCCCAGGGCCTGCGCTCGCGCTCGACTTTGGCGCGAAAGGCAGCGTAATCCTGGGCGATCGGATGGGCGGCGATGAAGTTCTCAAAACTCTTTCTGCGTTTTGAGGGTTGCCTCATCAGATAGCGGAGCAATTCTTCAAGGATGGTGCGCTTGAGCGCCATGGCTCGTCGGTAGTCAACTAATGGCGCCGTACACAGGCTCGCCAATTCGGTGCGAAAGCCGGACGATTGGATCATGGCTCCCGCTAGCGGGCAGCGTTGCAGTTCCGGGATACGGGTTACGTCGAGATACAATTCGTTCCAAAAAAGACGGCTCACCGGCGCGTAGGGACTCGGGTTGAACGGCTCATCGAGAAAGGCGGAGAGCAGCGGCAAGGTGCCCAGGATATCGCCGCCCATTTCGCCGGTGAAGTCCACCAATCCTTCGAGATCAGAAAAATCGCCGGCGCCCCAGCTCCGTTCAGACGTGAGAGCGTATAAAGGGCAGAAGAGGCCCCATTGTCTGTTGTTCGGGTTCGCTGCCGTGTAAGTCTGCGGCAGAGCTGAAAGCAGATAGGCCTCCAAGTCGAGCTCGCCCACTCGTATATGTAGCTTGTGATAACCGAGGGGCAGCTGCTCGGGAATGATGATTTGCCGAGTCACGTACCGCATCCCTTCGACGGTTCGCTCCACGGGCTTAGCCTCAGCATCGTCGTCGCACCTACCTTCAAGACACTCGCCATCTTCCAGCGCGACTCGATAACGCGGCGCCGCCTCGGCCAGTGGGCTCGGCAGGCGCAGCTTCAACCGCAACGGTCCGCCGTCCCAGGCAATCACCACCGGATCGATGGCGCGTCGCCACAAGAACTGCCGCCGCTGACGCAGGGCGTCGGGAAGATCCTGCCTCCGCTCCAGCGGCGCGCCGAGCATGCGCAGCACGCGCAAGATCGCCTCGGCGGGCGGTTTCACCAGGCGGCCGAAGGCGTCGTAATGAATGGTTTGGACCTTGAAAAGGCGCGCCAGGTCGTGCAGCAGATGGTTTTGCGTCTTCATTGTCAGTGTGAATCAGCCGGGTGCAAAATTTCTAGAATGCCCGCTAGCGGAACGTCGATCCAAGCGGGACGGTTGTTCAATTCGTAGCGCAACTCGTAAACGGCCTTTTCCAGCAGGTAAATGTTTAACAAGAGAGCGATTTCTTCACTCGATTTAGGCATGAAGACCGCTTCAGCCGTGGCTTCAAGAAAGCCCTTCAAATAGGTCACCGATACCCAGAGCGACCAATAATGTGCCCAGGGCTTTAGTTGAACGGCATCTTCGGGCCGTAGGCTATTGCTCTTCAGTTTCGTGAGCGCCGCGTAGTTAAACGAGCGCAGCATGCCTGCGACATCCCGCAGCGGCGAGCGCTTAATGCGGCGCTCGCTGATCGGGCGAGCGGGCTCGCCTTCGAAATCGGTGATGACGAAATCTTTTCCCGTGAATAGTACTTGGCCGAGATGATAATCGCCGTGGCAGCGGATGCGCATCCCGGTGATTTTCTTTTCTAAAATCGGCCGGAGACCATCAAAAATGGTTCCTTCCATTTTCAGCAGCCTGGCCGCGTCGGGCCGGACCTCATCAGGTAATTTGGGGAGCCGTTGCTCCAGCAGAGCGAGAGCCTGGTCCGCCAGAGTGCGCATGCTCTGGTAGTGGGAGCGGCGATAGAGCGCGGTGTAAGGTTCCGGCGCAAAGGCCGGATCCTTGGCATCCGAGGCGAGCGCCCTGTGGAACTCACCGGTTCGTTGGCCCAAAAGGCGGGCCGACGACAGATAGGCGCCCATTACCTCCTGAGCGAGGGACGGCACCCCCTCCTGTTGTGCGAGCTGGATCAGCGATTCTCGCGGCGGCGCTGCCTCCTGCGGGTCGGGATGGCGGCCCAGGATCTCTTCGAAATAGCGGCCGAGACTGTCGAGAGTGTAGCGCCAAGCATCGCCCTCATTAGAAACCAGCTCCTGTAGAATGCCCACCGTGGTTGGCTCGCCGCGTCTTTTGCGGATTTCGAAGAAACCCGCGAGAGCAGGTACATGCGCGAACGAAGTCTTTTCCGTGATAAAGCGGCCGATTTCCACATCGGGATTGAGTCCTTCGGTGATCCGGCGGTAGATTTTCAATATCAACCGGTCGCCATAGATAATCGACGTGTTGCTCTGTTCGCCCTTGAGCAGGGACGGCTCCAGCGAAGCGTCCGGACCGCCGCGCAGTTTGCGAAACACCTTGGATTGCTGCGCGTGCAATTCGGCACCATCGCCTTTGAACCGCCGCCCGCGCGCAATGGCATCCAAAAGCAACTTGGAGAATCGCCCATCGTAGAGGGCATCGTAGAGAACGCCTTCCGTTTCTTGATTCGTTTCTTTGACCTTGAGTAGCGCAATCACCGCACGGGGATTCGCCTGGCGCAACTCGAAGGCACGATCGCCCACGGCAAAGGCCAATGGCAGCAGATAGGTTTCAGAAGCGGCCCCGAAATATTGAACCTCCCAAGTGGTCAAGTAGGCGGTGATCGAGTCGCCAATGAACGGAATGACATCGACGTTTTTCACCGAACGGATCGGCTGTGCCTTGCCGCCAAACCAGCGGCAGGCGAGGAGATACGCCGGCAGGCTTCGCTCGAGCGCCGTCCGCGCCCGACCTTGAAGGATGTTCTCCCAGGCGCCGGCACTGTCGAGCTTGGGTGGCTCGATGGTTTCCGGGGTTACGCGGACTTCCGAGCTGCGCGGTTGCTCCAGCTTGAACCAGTAGAAGGCGTGCGGTCCCAGGGTAAGAAAATAGGGAAGCTCGCCGATCGAAGGAAAGCGCGTATGGCCGAACAGCTCCACGGGAACCATTCCTTTGTAGGCTGAGAGATCGAGCTCGACGTAGTTCACGAACCGGGAAAGGTTGGCGACTACCAGGACGATCTCGTCTTGAAAGCGGCGGGTGAAGACCAGCACCTTGTGATTATCCGGGTAGAAAAATTCGATCGTGCCCCGTCCGAACGCCTGGTAATTTTTTCGAAGCAGAACGAGCCGTTTCATCCACCAGAGAAACGAGCTCGGGTTCTGCTGGTGCGCTTCGACGTTGACCGTTTCATAGTGGTATTCCGGGTCGATGATCACCGGGAGATAAAGCCGCTGCGGGTTGGCGCGGGAAAAACCGGCGTTGCGGTCCGCGCTCCACTGCATCGGCGTGCGCACGCCGTTGCGGTCGCCGAGATAAATATTGTCGCCCATGCCGATCTCATCGCCGTAGTAGATCACCGGGGTTCCCGGCAGAGAAAAGAGGAGGCTGTTGAGCAGTTCCATTTTTCGGCGATTATCGTCCAGCAGAGGAGCCAGGCGCCGGCGAATGCCCAAATTAAGCCGCGCGCGTGGGTCGTTGGCATATACTTTGTACATGTAGTCGCGATCTTCATCGGTCACCATTTCCAACGTCAGCTCGTCGTGGTTGCGCAGGAACAGGGCCCACTGGCAGTTTTCCGGAATAGCCGGCGTCTGATCGAGAATATCGATGATGGGGAAGCGGTCCTCCATGTGGACGGCCATAAAAAGACGCGGCATGACCGGGAAATGAAAGGCCATATGGCATTCGTCGCCGGAACCAAAATAAGGGACGGCGTCTTCCGGCCACTGGTTCGCTTCGGCCAAGAGCATCCGGTTGCGATATTTCTTATCGACGTGCTGCCGGAGCGCTTTCAAGAAAGCGTGAGTCTCCGCAAGATTTTCGCAATTGGTTCCTTCGCGCTCATAAAGATAGGGCACCGCATCCAAGCGCAAGCCGTCCACTCCCATCCCCAGCCAGAAATCGACCGCGTCGAAGAGCGCCTTGTGAACTTCCGGGTTATCGAAGTTCAAGTCAGGCTGGTGAGAGTAAAAGCGATGCCAGTAGTAGGCTTTTGCCACCGGGTCCAATGACCAGTTCGAGAGCTCGAAATCTTTGAAGATGATTCGCGCTTCTTGGTATTTATCTTGGGTGTCGCTCCAGACGTAAAAGTTCCGCGCGCCGCTGCCGGGCGGGGCCTCACGCGCCCGCTGAAACCACGGGTGTTGGTCGGAGGTATGGTTAATGACCAGCTCGGTGATGACCCGAATGCCGTACCGGTGGGCCTCGCGCAAGAAAAGCCTAAAGTCCTGCAAGGTCCCGTAGTCGGGATGAATGTTGGTGTAATCGGCGATGTCGTAGCCGTCGTCTTTTAACGGTGACGGATAAAAGGGCAGCAGCCAGAGCACTGTGACGCCTAGGTCCTGAAGGAACTCGAGTTTTTCCGTCAGCCCCGGAAAATCGCCGATGCCGTCACCGTTGCCGTCGCAGTAGGCCCGCACGTGGATTTCGTAGATTACCGCGTCTTTGTACCATTGCGGGTTATCGTCCAACGGGACTGACTCGCTGATCTTTGCTCTTTGGCGCGTGTTCATGCGATGCGGCTACAAGAAATAATCGAAATCTTGCTCGTGGCGGAGGCGGTGGCGCACGCGAAAGATTTGGGCGGGCACGGTATCGGGATTCAACTGAACGTAATTTCTCGCCCCGTGCCATAGATAGCGCGCGTTTGTCAGAAGATCATGCATCTGAAACGGCTGTTGGGGAAGGAGCCCCAGTTCTTCCATGGCTAGTTCCACCCATCCGGACTGGGTATGATGAGGATCCAAATTGACCACCACGACGATGACGTTTTTTAAGTCTTCGGTCTGCTTACTGAAGCAGATGATCTCCGGGTTATCCACGGGGTGAAAGCGCAGGCTTCGGTCGCTCTGCAAAGCGCGATTTTCTCGGCGGATGCGGTTCACGAGCGCGATGAACTCCTTCAGGCTATCCTTTCTTTCCAAGTCCCAGTGCTTGAGTTCGTACTTCTCGGAATTGAGATATTCCTCACTGCCGGGGTCGCGCGGAACATTTTCGCAGAGTTCGAAGGCGGGACCGTAGATGCCATAGTTTGCGCCCAAGGTCGCTGCCAAGGCGAGACGCGTCATAAAGGCCGGCCGGCCGCCGAATTGGAGATATTCGGTCAAAATGTCCGGTGTATTGGGCCATAAGCTGGCGCGAAAAAAATCGGCGCTCTCCGTCTGGGTCAATTCCGTAAAGTATTGCGTCAACTCCCATTTGGTGTTGCGCCAGGCAAAATAAGTATAGGACTGGCTAAATCCCAACTTGGCCAATCGGTACATCACCTTGGATCCCAACTTGGCCAATCGGTACATCACCTTGGGGCGGGTGAAGGCTTCCGCCAAAAAGAGCGCCTCCGGGTAGTCTTTCTTCACCTCGGCAATCACCCATTCCCAAAATGGAAACGCTTTGGTGTGCGGATTGTCGACACGAAAAATGCGCACCCCTTGCTCGCACCAGAAGACGATGATGCTCTTCAATTCGTCCCAGAGCTCTTTCCAGTGATCGGTTTCGAAGTCGAGCGGGTAGATGTCTTGATATTTCTTTGGCGGGTTTTCGGCGTATTGGATCGAGCCGTCGGGACGTTTGCGAAACCACTCCGGATGTTCCCGCGCGTAGGGATGATCGGGCGCGCATTGAAACGCGATATCCAGGGCTATTTCGATGCCGGATTCTTTGGCCTTGGTCACGAGCCGCTTGAAGTCTTCGAGCGTTCCGAGCTGCGGGTGGATCGCTTTGTGACCGCCTTCTTTGGCGCCGATGGCCCAAGGACTGCCCACGTCGTCCGGGCCGGCCCCCAGCTCGTTGTTCTTTCCCTTGCGAAACGAACGGCCAATGGGATGAATCGGCGCCAGATAGAGCACGTCAAACCCCATGCCGGCGACGTAGGGGAGCCGCTGCTCGCAATCTCGCAGCGTTCCATGAACGCCAGGCTCACTCGCGCATGAACGGGGAAACATTTCATACCAAGTGCTGAAGCGCGCTTTCTCGCGATCGACGTTGACGCGGAGTTCCTTATCGTAGGTAACTGCCCAACGGCGGTCGGAGTACTTGGCCATGAGCGCCGCGAGTTCCGGCAAGAGCGCCGTCTCGCCTGCATCCGGCTGCTTCGAGCGGAGGATGGAGATAAAATTCCCCAACCGCTTCTTATCCGTCGGCGGTGCTCTGTTGGCCGTTTCTTCGACCAGCCCGGCCCCGATTAAGAGATCGATGGCGACGTCCTGACCGGCTTGCAGCTTTTTCGCCAAGCCTTGGCGCCAGGATTCGAAGCGATCGACCCACGCCTGCAGGGTGTAGAGGTAGGCCCCTATCTCGGTGACTTCGAACGTCGCGCGCCAGCGGTCGTTGTCCAACGACTCCATAGGCGTCTCCGACCAATGGGAGTCACTCTTTCTGCGGTATAAAAGCGCAGCGGCTAGAGCATCGTGACCGTCGGTGAAGATATCTGCTTCCACGGTCATGCGCTCGCCGACGACCCTCTTGGCGGGAAAGCGACCGCCATCGATCTCCGGTTTGACCTTCTCGATGACGGCGCGCAAGCGACCTTCGTTGGGTTTGTTCACCCGCAATCCGCTCTTCGTTTTGGGAGTCATCTCCGATGTCAGTCGCTCAGCTATTTTAGATTAACACCCTATTTTCCTCAGGCAACCCGTTCGATGTTTCAGATTGAGTCGCGACCCGCATGGAGGCGAAATTTTTTCTCTACAAACCAACCGATCATGGTCAGTTTCTCGGCCATAGAAACTACAAGGATGAATTATGATGAATTATGTGGAGGAATCTGTGAAAGACGGCAACCAAGCCGAAACGATCGCATGGCGGAACGACGTTGGTGATTTAGCCGCGGTTAGTCTCATCGGGAGGCGAGGTTTTTTTCACCGAGAGCTTCAGCGTCGAGGGATTGATCTCTTGCAAGGTGAGGTCTTTCGGGTAGCGGATGTTTTGTTCGGTAATCGGGAAGTTTCGCCGGCCGAGCTCGGCCAGTGCGACGTCCACGGTAACTTTTATCTTTCTGGCATCGAACAGATAGAAAGCCCTTCGCGGTCCGGTGAACGTGGCGCTCACTTGGGCAGGCTCTATTTCTTCGATCTTCATACCCGCCGGCAAATTTTCCACGCTGACAGGAATCTTGTAGGCCACCTGGATGGTTTTGGAGCCCGGAACGAAGATGTACCAAAAGCCGATGGCGAGCGAAACGGCCACCGCTTTGGCGATCCAGTTCTCGTGGAAGAACTGAAACGATAACTTGCCCGGTTCCTTCGACGGAAACTTCTCCCGCAGAAAATCCTGGATGACGGCGCCGAGCTGCTGGAGATTTTCCACTTCTCGAAGTCTGCCGTCTCTAGCCACGGAGATTTTGCCACGCTCTTCGGACACCACCAGGCACAAAACATCGGCCAACTCCGCCAGCCCGAGGGCCGCAGAGTGGCGGGTGCCGACATTGGCAAGTTGCCTGAGGTCCTTGGAAAGCGGTAGATGAGCGGCGAAACGGGTGATATGGTCTTGCTCGATCATGACCGCGCCGTCGTGCCCTGGCGAATGAGGATCAAAGATGCTTTTGAGCAAAGGCCCGCTAAGCTTCCCGTCGAGCGGAATTCCCCCCGTGATGTGTCGCTCTAAGGGGTCGTTGCCGCGGATGACGACTAAAGCGCCGACGTGTTCCTTCGCCAGGTCGGCCAAGGTTCGGACCAGGATATCCGTCGTGGTTGAACCCAAGGGGGGGATTCGTTTGCGTGCCAGGCTCCAGACCGCGATCTGCTCGAATAACTGACGCAGCTCTTCCTGAAAGATGACGACGATCATGATCAAAAAAATCGCAAAGAAGCCCTGAAAAACCCAGGCCGTCATTTGGAGGTCCAAATATCGAGCGATGATGTAGATGGCTCCCAGGATTACGATCCCTCTGACGACGAAAACGGCTCGTGTGCGTTGGGCCCACACGATGGCCGTGTAGAGAAGGATCGCCACGAAGATGATGTCGATGACTTCCGACAGGGTGATGGTCGGGAACGGATTAATGACGGCGTTATCAGGCATAGTCGTGTGCGGTTATTTTTTGTTTTCGACCCCGGGTGAGCGGCTCCGACAGAGCTTCCACTCCGGATATCCTACTATTAAAGTACCACGCCTAACCGGCAAGGAAAATAATTGGCTGATTTTTATTGCCGCCGGCAGCGGATGTCGTTGGGGGAAATTCGCGTATACGAAAACCGGTTACGAAGGCAGCAGAAGAACCGGTCGTTCCATGGAGAACAGGTTAGCCGGAAATCACGAAATCCTGCTGCTTACGCGGATATGAGCTCACACTAACCGCACCCAGGGTTTCTGCAGCGAAGTTGCGTAACCGACTTGCGTCGCCGCCGTGACGCCGGCGGCCTGAAGGTCCTCAATGAGCTTGGCGGCATGTCGCTTGGCCACGGCGATCAGGAGCCCACCCGAGGTTTGCGGGTCGAACGCGACTTCGACGATTCCTTCGGGAAGGGACTTCTCGACGGTAATCTTGTCCTTCAAGTAATCCCGGTTTCGCTTGCACCCGCCGGTGATATACCCCTTTTCAGCGAGACGCGGCGCGCGATGCATAATCGGGAGCTTTTGCGATTCGATAACCAACGTGACGCCGCTGCCGCTGGCCATCCCGAGCGCATGCCCGAGGATTCCGAAGCCCGTGACGTCAGAGCAGGCGTGAACGGGGTATTTGCACATGACTGCCGACGCGGCGGCGTTGAGGGTCGTCATGAACGCCACCGCTTCGTCGACGCTTTCCTTCGAAGCTTTTCCCTTCTTGAGAGCGGTGGTGATAATGCCTGTGCCCAAGGGCTTCGTCAAAATGAGCGCGTCCCCTTCTTGCACGCCGACGTTGCGGAAAATTTTGTCCGGATGAATGACCCCCGTGATGGCCATGCCGTATTTGATTTCTTCGTCGATAATGCTGTGGCCTCCTATAATAACCGCGCCGCTCTCTTTGACTTTATCGGCGCCGCCTTTGAGAATCTCGCCAAGGACTTCCATCTCCATCTTACCCTTTGGGAAGCAAACGATGTTCATCGCCGTTTTGGGTTCTCCACCCATGGCGTAAACGTCGCTCAGCGAATTCGTGGCGGCGATCTGACCGAAGACATAGGGATCGTCAACGATGGGCGTGAAAAAATCCACCGTGTTGACGATGGCCAGATCGGGACGCAAACGAAATACCCCGGCGTCGTCGGACGTTTCCGTTCCGACGAGCATGTCGGGGTTGTTGAATTTGGGCAATTCGTGCAAGACTTGCACGAGGTCGGCGGGGCCGAGCTTAGCGGCTCAACCCGCGGCCTTGACCTGTTGTGTGAGTCGCACGGTTGGTTTTTTCCCGAGCCTCATAAATTCTTCCCTATAGTGATCTTTAGCGGGAGACTCCTTGCTTCCCCATAACTGGGTTGGATTTCAAACGCCGGATATCACCGACTCTGATGGTCATTCCTTCGCGATCGAAATACTCTAACAACGCGATAGTATATTTACGACTGGAACCGAGAAGATCGCGGAAGGCAGCGGCGGTAATCTCGCCTTTCTCCGTGAGAAACCTATATAGAACGCCCCTCACCTTGTCAACGCAGCTGGAAAGGAAATAGAGATCCGTCGCCACGCGAGCCACCGTACCGTCGCGTTCGAGCAAGCGAATCACTTCATTTAACCTGTTGCGAGTCACACCGAGCTGCTTTTCGATCTCTTTTAAATCCGGTGGGGACATCGGCTGCTCGCCGAGAATCTTTTTGATTTTCTCCATCAGCGATTGCTCCGCGCCTCCTAGCTGGATTCGGTGGGTGGGGAGACGCAAGAAATTTCCTTCTTTGGCCGCAGCCTTCTCAGACACGAGAAGGTCGATCATAACCCGAAAGATCTTGGGCGGCAGTCCGTAGGGAAGCTTGCCGCGCAGCTCTTCCATCTCCATGCCCGCAACGAGAGGATGGGCGGCATGGAAATCTTTCAACGCTTTGAGAACCCGCGCTTTGATACCCTGCCATTTGTTATCTGTCGTATACAGCTTCTCGCCCTCGGCGCTGAAGCCGCGCAGACTCTTCATTTTCTCGATCCGCTGCCGCGCGTCGTCTTCCTGCAAATTGAGAAACTGATGGATGGATTCGATGGAAACAGCAAATTCGGGGCTTTGCTCGAGAAAAGCCTCTGTCAATTGTGCCAGATCACCGGAATGGAGCAATTCCAGCCCGGCTTCAAGATCCGGCTCATTACGTTTGTGCCGTCTTGCCCAGGGATGGATGACGATGCCGCCCGCAAGCGTGCGCTGGGCGGTTTCATCGCGCACAATAAAATGATCACCGCGCAGAGTCATTAACGGCTCGGTCATCGTGATCTGGCAATACGTCGAGGCTTTTGGCTCGACCTTGTCCTTCGCTCCCAAAAGAATCACTTTGCCAAGCCGTTCAGTGGTTCCCAGGTGAACCCGGACGCGCTGGTGGTTCTTGATTCCCTTGGCGGCCGCTGGTCTTACTTCGAGAAAGGCATCGAACCGATCCGTGATGAAGGTCAGCTTCTCTTGGCAGATGACGTGTCCACGCGCGATCTCAGCTCGCTCCGACCCGGTCAGATTGAGCGCCACCCGTTGGCCCCAGCCGGCGGTTTCCACGGATCGGCCATGCACCTGAAGACTCCGCACGCGAAACATCTGATCTCCCGGTAGACAGCGGACCCGATCGCCGGTTCTGATTTCTCCGCTCAAAGCCGTGCCGGTGACTACGACCCCATGCCCCTGGAGCACAAAGGCCCGATCGACGGGAAGCCGGAAGTATCCTCCGGGCGCCGGTTTGTTGCACGATTTAAGGATCTGAGCGATCGCTTCTTTCAGTTGTGAAAGACCTTCTCCGGTGATCGTCGACACCGGCAGGATCGGCGCGTTCTCCAGCAGAGTGCCGAGCGTGAGGATTTTGATCTCTTCTTCGACTTCGGCGATCCTGGCGCGAGGCACCAGGTCGATCTTGGTGATCACGAAGATCGCCAGCTTGACGCCGAGTAGATGGACGATATCCAAATGCTCTTCGCTCTGCGGCATGACGCCGTCGTCCGCCGCCACCGTGAAGAGCACGAGATCGATGCCGTGGGCGCCGGCCAGCATGTTTTTGATAAACCGCTCGTGACCGGGAACATCGACGACGCCTGCCGACGTCCCGTCCGGCAGGTCGAGGTGAGCGAATCCCAGATCGATCGAGATGCCGCGCTCTTTTTCTTCCTTCAGGCGGTCGGTATCTTGGCCGGTCAGGGCTTTAATCAGGCTGGTCTTTCCGTGATCGATATGTCCGGCGGTGCCGATGATGTAGGGCATATTCAATTTTGGATTTTAGATTTTGGATTTCCGAACTAGCAATCTCAAAACTCGAAATTCGGGAGTGACGACTTCGGGATAGATTCTCATAAAAGTTTTTTAATACTCCGTCACCTTGCTGCGGCGAAGATTCAATCGTCAATGCCTCCGTCAGAGAAGTTCGGGATGAGATCTTCAGGATCGAAAATGGTTCTCAAATCGAGCAGAAAACGGTCGTCGTTGATTCGCCCGATGATCGGTGGCTGGCTAGCGCGAAAGCGCTGCGCGATGGCGTTGGCGCTCAGCTTCTGGTGCTCGACGGCAATGACCAGGGTCGGCAACTCTTCGGTCGGAAGCGCGCCGCTGCCGATCTGCGACGTGCTATTCTCCAAGCTTGCGCGGAAAGCCTTGCCGAGGACGGCCTGGATTTTGGGCAGCGCTTGCTCGCCCGCGGCGCGGATCTCGTCCAGCGAACGCGTGAAGGCTTTGAGCGTCGGAATGGCTTGCATGATATCGGGGGACTGCCGGTAAAGTCTCAAGGTCGCCTCGAGCGCTGCTAAAGTCAGCTTGCCGCAGCGCAGCGCGCGCTGCAGGTGGTTCTTGTTGATCCGGCCGATCCACTCTTTGCTCCCGACCATTAGTCCGGCCTGCGGACCGCCGAGGATTTTGTCGCCGCTGAAAGTCACGATGTTCGCGCCGGCCCGGATGCGCTCAGCGACGATCGGTTCCTTCGGCAAGCCATAGTGGCTTAAATCTATCAGCGCGCCGCTGCCTAAATCTTCCATGACCGGGAGGTTGTGCTGCTTGCCGATGGCGACCAGTTCCTCAAGAGTCACTTCGGAGGTGAATCCGACGACTTTGTAGTTGCTCGTATGCACTTTCAGCAATAGTGCGGTCTGATCCTGAATCGCGTTTTCGTAGTCCGCCGCGTGGGTGCGGTTGGTGCTACCGACTTCTTTCAAGATCGCGCCGCTTTTGACCATGATCTCGGGGATGCGGAACGCGCCGCCGATCTCGATCAGCTCGCCGCGGGAAACGATGACCTCCTTACCTTGGGCGAAAGTATTCAATCCCAGGAGAACCGCTGCGGCATTATTATTCACAACGGTAGCGGCTTCCGCTCCCGTCAGCTCGACCAGGAGCTTCTGAATGGTTTCTTCACGCCGGCCGCGTTTGCCGGCCGTCAAGTCATATTCCAAGTTGACGGTATGGCGGGCCACTGCGGTCATCGCGTCGATGGCTGCTTGCGGCAGCAGCGCGCGGCCCAAATTGGTATGGAGAATTGTGCCAGTGGCGTTGATCACGCGAACGTGGCCGGGTCGGCTCTCGGCAGCGATCCGATTCTCGACCTGCACGAGGATCGCTTCTTCGCTCAGTTCGTTCGAGGCGCCCTTCCCCTGTCTCAAGGTGGCGCGCCATGCGTGGACGACATCGCGGCAGATTTGCGTAACGTAGTCGCGGTTATATCGCGTCAGAAGCATCTCGCAGCGGCTATGCCTGAGAAGGCGATCCACCGACGGCAGTTCGCGCAAAAGTTTGCTTGCCTCTTCCGCCATGAGAAATGTCAGGTTTGCATATGCAGGAGCCAAATTCAACTTTTGAATCGTCCGCGCCCGTCCACTCACTCAACGACCGCGGTTGATCTTTCTTGTCTTGTCGGCTAAGCGAAAGTGATGTTCGCATCCGCGCGTTTTCGGCAAGGCGTCAAAGCCGCTATCCCGATCTGGATCGCTTTTGTTCCTTCCTCCGTCGCCTGGGGCATCGCCGCGCAGGCCCATGGCCTAAGGCTCGACGAAATTATTCTGATGTCCGCCTGGGTTTATTCCGGACCGGCGCAATTCGCGGTGCTCGAGCCTTTGAGCGCCGGAAAGTCAGCGTTGCAGGTGTTGGTCGCGGGTTTTCTTATGAACCTACGCTTTTTGCCCATGAGCGCGGCGCTGGCGCCCTACTTCCGGGGCGTGCCGCGGGCCAAACGGGCGGTTTCATGCCATGTCGTCAGCGCCAGCAGCTTCATCATTTCCTATCTTCATTTTCAAAAAGAGCGAGAGGCGGTGGCTGAAAACATAACTCGACACCCGGAACCCGACGGCGACGCAAATCTTTATTTTTTTCTCGGCGTCGGGGTAACGAGTTTCCTGGTGTGGGTGGTCGGCACCGGCGTGGGCTACGGTGTCGCGTTGGGAATGCCGCACGGGTTCGACGAAGCGCTCAAGTTTATTCTGCCGGGCTACTTTGCCGGTTTGCTGGTCGTGGAGATGCGCGGCTGGGCCATGCCGGTCATCTGTCTCGGTAGTTTGCTCGCCGCGATTCCGGGCGCTCTGATTGATCCGGGATGGGGATGGCTGACGACGGCGATGATTGTCGCGACGGCCGGATGGGGATTGGAACAATGGATGCTACGCGGTTCGAGATCATCTTCATCATGGGCCTGATGGCCTTCGGCGCGCGCGTGCTACCGCAGATCCTCTTCGTGGGGCGGAAGTTCCCCGAGGCTTGGGATCGCTTTCTCCGTTATCTGTCTTATGCTTTGATCTGCAGCATCATCGCCGTCACGATCTTCATGTCGAGCGCCCGCTTTGAAACTCAAGCCGCTCCCCGCCGCGGACTGGCGTTAGCCGTGACCATCGCCGTCGCTCATTTTACCAAGAGCGCCGTTACCGGCATGCTAATTGGGACGCTGGTGATTTTGGGTTTGTCTTGGGTCGGTTAGTTAGACTTGAGCATGCGCGCTCTTGACGGCACGATCCCCAGGCTCTGGAGCGCCATTGGAATCGAAGACGCCGTTCCTGACCGAAGGTTTATTTGAGGGGAATCATGACGTATACGCGCGGCTGGCCGCCCACGACGCGGGTGATGTGCCCGCGTCCAGTGATATCGTCCGCGAGCATGACCCCGCCCGGTCCGAAGCGCTTCACGGTGCCGTCGCCGGTTTCAATCTCGACTTGGCCGGAAAGCGTGATGACGTATTGTCGTCTCGGCGCGGGATGAAAACTGTGCAGATGATTCGCCGGCGCCCGGCGAAAGAGAATTCCTTCGGCCGGTTCCGTGGCGCTCACTTCCATGTCGCCGTTGAATTTTAGATCGACTTCCTTTTCTTCGAAATGAGACTCATTGTCCGGGCCGGTGTATATTCTTATGATCTTCATGAGCTTGGTTTGTAGAGAAATCGGCTGAAAAAAGCAAGCCAAGTTTCCAAGATTATTCGTAGCCTCGGCGACAACCGTTAGCTTCGGTTTCAGTCAGCGAATTTCTCTTCCCCCGTCGAGGGAAGATTAAGATGGGGGTGCAAAGGTTTCGCATACCAGACGTTGCAACCGATGGTGTCGCGGACGCGGTCGTGAGCTTTAAAGGCTCACCCACCCTATGCGAATTGAAACTTTGGAAATGCTTGTCGATACTTCTGCTGCATGGTAGGCAGAAATTCTAAATATGCCGGAACTTCCTGACGTTACCGTATACATCGAGGCTATTACGGAGCGCGTTCTCAACCAAACGATCCAAAAAATCCGCATCACAAGCCCGTTTCTTGTTCGCTCGTTCGATCCGCCGATTCGAGAAGCGGAAGGAAAGAAAGTCCTGCGCTTGCGGCGGCTCGGAAAGCGCATCGTGTTTGAGTTGGAGGACGATCTTTTCCTGGTCGTGCACTTAATGATTGCGGGCCGCTTTCACTGGAAGCCGCCGAATGCCAAGATCGCTCGCAAATACGGCCTCGCCGCTTTCGACTTTCGTACGGGGACGTTGTCATTGACCGAAGCCGGCACGAAGAAGCGAGCATCGCTTTATCTGGTTCGTGGAGCGGATGGGCTGCAAGTGCTCGATCCGCAAGGCCTGGAGATCTTTGACGCGGACTTGACCGCGTTCCGCAACGCGCTGACGCGAGAGAATCACACCTTGAAAAGAGCCCTAACCGACCCTCATCTTTTTAGCGGTATCGGCAACGCGTACTCGGACGAGATTCTTCATCGCGCACGGCTTTCGCCGGTTCAACTAACTCGCCGCCTCAAAGATTCGGAGATTGAAACACTTTACAATGCGGTCCGCGAGATTCTGACTGAATGGATTGAGCGGCTGCGCCGGGAAAGAGGAAAAGGTTTCCCCGAACATGTGACAGCCTTTCGGAAAGAAATGGCGGTGCACGGAAAATACCGCAAGCCCTGCCCAGTATGCGGCTCTCCCGTTCAACGCATTGTCCACGCGGAGAACGAAACCAACTACTGCGCGAAGTGCCAAACAGGTGGGAAACTGTTAGCCGACCGGTCGCTGTCGAGGTTGCTCAAGGATGATTGGCCGAGAAGCTTGGAAGAATTAGAAGAGATGAAAGATCAGCGGAGGTACTGATGCTTCTCGTAAAAGTGATGATTGATTTCAAATCGTACGGGATGGGACTAAACCGCGGAGCCGAACGTAACCCACGACTATGGGGATTGTAGGTGCGCCAGCCTCTCACATCATTGGGATAAAACCGGGCTGCGTTTTCACTCGCTCGATCCAAGCACGGATTTTCGGAAAGTCGTCGAGCGGGAAGCCGCCTTCGTGCGAGACGTGGGTGTAGGCGAAAAGGGCGATGTCGGCGATGGAGTAATCGGTAACGAAGAAATCGTTTTTCGACAAATGTCCTTCCATCACTTTGAGCGCGGCCCAGCCACCGTCGCGGCGAGCGGCAAGTACAGCGCTGCGTTCCGGCGAGTCGGGTTTATGCTGGAGCCAAAAGCGCGAAGTCGCGATGTACGGTTCGTGGCTATATTGCTCGAAGAACAGCCATTGAAAGACCAGCGCCCAGCGCTGGCGATCTTCAGGCAAAAATTTGGTGCCGCGGGCAAGATAGGCGAGGATTGCGTTCGACTCAGCGAGTACAAAGCCGTTGTCATCGAGCACGGGCGTGCGGCCGTTGGGATTAATTTTCAAGAACTCGGGCGTCCGGCTTTCGCCCTGTAAAATGTCGATCTCAACGATGTCGCAGGCGATTCCAACTTGCGCCAGTAGCAAGCGAACCTTGTAGGAGTTCCCGGAGTAGGGGACGTTGTAGAACTTCACTGTTTTGATGGTTTCGAGTCTCGAGTTTTGAGTTTCGAGTTTAACCCGAAACCCGAGACACGAAACGCGAGACTTCTAAATCTGACTTTCCAATATTTCCAAGCCATCGTAGCGGTCCACGAGATACAGTTTCCCGTCTTTATCGTGAAAAACGTCGTTGCTCATCACCACCTTCTGGCCTTTGCCGGGCAGCGGGATATGGAAGCCTACTTCCTTGGGAATATATGGATTGGAGAAATCGATCGCCCGTAAGCCGCCGCCGAACCAGGTGACGTAAAGCGTGTTGCCGTAAACCTGTTCCGCAGGTTGATGGGCGCCGAAGCGGAACTCGTTCGTAGACTTTCCGTCGAACGGCACGATGAACGTCGCAACCGGAAGCGGCAGGGTCTCCTTTGTAATATCCACGACCCAAAGAAAAGCGTTGTGAGTTTCGTTCAACTTTTCACCGACTTCTTCGTCCGTGACGATCATGAAATCGCGCTCCATGATCTTGTTCAGCATCGGCAAGGTCGTGTGGGTCGGGCAAGGGTAGGGTGGGCTCCAGTCAAGCATACTCACCGTTTTCGGCTTGCTCATGTCGGAGATATCGACGATGGCGAAACCGCCGTGCCAGTAACTGATGTAAAGCCGATCGCCTCTTCGTATCGGATGATGGCAGCGGTGGTCGGTGCCGTGCCACGTGGGCTTCTCGCCGCCGGCCAGCCATTGTCCGGGCATCCACCAGCGGCACACTTCTTCCGGTTTCTCGGGATTTTTTAGATCCAAGATCATCGCGATATTGCCGACGTAGCCTTCCAGGGTCGGCGAGATGTAGGCATAGCGGCCATCGAAGGTAAAACGATGAACACCCTTGCCGTGAGTTTTGTAAAAGGCGATCTCCCTTGGTTTGGACTTGTTCGAGATGTCGAAGACTTTGAGTCCGGCCTGGGGTTCCTTTTTCGTTTTGTAGCGCTCGTAGTTGATCAGCATCACATCGCCGCTCACGCGAACTTTGTGGGAGTGAATCCCTTCCGGCACTTCGAGCTGAGCGACGACCTTCGGGTTCTTCGGATCCTGGACGTCGATGACGGATGTGCCGTCAGGTGGGTCTATGTGGCCGACGTAGGCATAGCCGTTTTCGACGACTACGGAGCCTCCGCCCGGAAGGTCCATTCTGCCGATCTGTTCGATGTTCTGACTTACGCCAACCGGCGGTTTTCCGTTCGCAGCCATGGTTCGCCTCCTCTTAAATTAAGTAGTCTGCTTAGCCTCCTGCCTTTCGCATCATCTCTAAAACTTGCTTGGTCGTTCTGACACGCGACATGCGGGGAAAAATAAGCTCCATGAGCACGTCGTGAGCGCGTTGATCGTGGGATGTCCCGCAGGCATCACCTACGACGATCATGTTGTAATCCATGTCTCTCCCCGAGTAAACAGTTGCGGTAATGCCGACGTCGGTGGAGCCGCCGGAGATGATAATCGTGTCGATGCCCCGCGAGCGCAGGGCCAAGTCTAGGTAGGTCTGGTGGAAGGCGCTCCAGCGATACTTCGGGATATAATAGTCATCGGGACGGGGATCGAGTTCCGGGATTACCTCGGAGCTTTTATCACCGCCGATGACGTGCATCTTTCCTTTCGTGACTTCGCCATTGGGCCACGGCTTCAAAGAATTGTTCGTATCGGTAAGAAGCAGCGCCGACGTGGCGTTGTCCGGTCGGTGATTGCCTTTGGCGAAAAAGATCGGCAGACCCGCTTGCCGGCCGGCTTTCATGATCCGCACGGCGTTATCGACCCATGGCTTCATGCGCGCCTGTGCGGCCGCATCACCGGAGTGATAGTAACCATTCAGGATGTCGAAGAAGAGCAGCGCCGTTTTCTTGAGGTCAAAATCATTCACATTCATGGTTTTGCTCCTAACGAATCTTGATCCCGCGTTTTTCTTTTTCCTCTATCACTTTCCACCCATGGTCGATATACCATTCGATCTGGCGGAATAGGCCGGTAAAAATCCGCACGTCCTTGTCTTCCAGCCCGGCGCGGCCCAGGATTCGGCGGAATGCCAAAAGCATATGCGCAGGATTTTCCGAATCCAAAAAGCCGATCTTCAAAAGCGTTTTTCGCATGCGGTCAAAGAGCCGTTCCACATCCTCAGCGAGGGCGCGCTGAACGGTTGATTCTAACGACTGGCTCAAAGAGGCAACGTAAATTTCGTAAAGACAGATAACCGCCGCCTGCGCGACATTCAGAGACTGATAGTCCGGATGGGTGGGAATGGTGATGAGCAACTGGCAATGTTCGATATCCTTGTTGCTCAAGCCGTGGTCTTCCGGACCGAAGATCAACGCGACTTTTCCCGTTTTTGCCGCAGCGACGATTTCCGACGCGAGTTCGCGGGGGGATTGATTGTACCGGCGGTAAAGCCCCGCTCGGCAGGTCGTGCCGACCACGAGAGTGCAGTCAGCAATGGCCTCGCGAAGTGTTTCATAACATTTCGCCTCGCTCAGAACGTCTCGGCCGTGGACCGCCATGGCCCGCGCCCAGAAGCTGCGCGTGCGTGCTTTGCCGATGATCGCCAGCTCGCTCGCTCCGAGATTCTTCATGGCGCGGGCGACGGAGCCAATGTTCCCTGATCCTCGCGGGCGAACGAGGACGATGCGAATGTTGGTCAACATAAGTCAACGGCAAGAAAAGAGCCAAATTGGAGCGATGGAGTATTGGAGTAATGTCCAACCCTCCAGTACTCCAATGCTCCAGTCATCCCATCCGGCTTTCGCCTATTTGGCAAACGGGCATGACCTGTTCTTCAAGATCACGCTTCGGTTCTTCATATCAAACTCGGACCGATAGTCGAAGTTCTCGTGCATAATGGAGCCGATATCTTGGCTGTGTTGGGCTCCGAATATATGGCCGAGCTCATGAATCAATGAGATGACATCGATGGTCGGATCCGAATTAACGCCGGTGTAGTGAAATGGCGCGGAAACGTAATTGATCACGTAACTGCCCAAGCCTTGTTGGCAGTTGCCGATCCGATCTACGCGCCCGCGACCACCGAAGTAGATGTTTACCCTTTCGGCTATAAAGGCGACGATGAGATCGTAATTTTCATTATTCTTATGAGCGGGAAAATCTCGCTGCAGGCGGGCGAGGAGTTCCGCGGTGGAAGCGATTTTTTCCTGGGCCGGCCAGGCGGCGGTGCTCTGGGTGACGAAGCGTATGCCGAATTCTTTCTCATAATAGTCCGACGCCGCTTCCACCAACCCGCGGACTTCTTCGTCCCAGCGGGGGTTGCGCGCGCGAAAGGCCGGGTCCGCCAGCGCTTTGACGCGGACGATTCTTTGCGCCTGGTCGTCGACTAAAAGCGCACAGGATGAAAAAAGCAGAGCGCTAAGGATGAAGCAAATTATCTGTCGGCGCGTAATCATCGGTAAGCACGGGAACGTCTTGATCCGGGAGTGGGCCATCGTAATAGGCTACGCCGATGTCTTGAATGGGGTCGGGGAAGAGGCCCTTATTGAGAGCGATCGATCGCTTGACGATTTCTTTGATCTCCAAGCGCTGCTTGTCTTTCGTGGCAACGACGATGATGTTCTGGATCGTGTCGGTGCTTACGTTCTCGGCTCGGCGCGCCGCGAAGACGTAAGTTTGCGGGAAGACGCGGCGCTCCGTTTTCACAAAGGCGCGAGCGATTTTACCGGACGGACCCGTGACGGCGCTGATGAGATTGGCGACGACGATACCGTTGGGCGTGAGCTTCCGCTGCGCCAGCTCGAAAAACTCTCGCGTGGCCAGATGGAACGGCATCGCATCGGCATAATAGGCGTCCAGCAGAATGATGTCGTACTGATTGGCAGTGCGGGTCAAGAACAACCGCCCGTCTTGTGCGTGAAGATGCAGGCGGTTGCTTTCCCGGACATTGAAGTGATTCTTTGCGATCTGAATGACTTCGGGATCGATCTCGACGACATCGATTTCCAGAGAAGGAAATTCCTTCTGCAGTTTCTTCGGAATCGACCCGCCGCCGAGGCCGATGATGAGTATTCTCTTGGCGTCGGGTCTGAAGGTAAATCCCAGTGAGGTATAACGTGAATAGATGAGCCGAAGCGTCGTGGGATCCTTGAGATTCATGGCGCTCTGCAAGGTTCGGTCAAAGTACATATAGCGCGCTTCATCGTCCTCTTCGACACGAATGCGATGGTAGAAAGTGTCTTTCTCCAGGAGCGTTTTGAGCCTGGCCCACACAATCGATGGCCAGGGAATGGCGATCGAGCCGATGATCGAGAGGGCAGTCACGGCACGACCCACGGCGATGCTCCGCAGCCGCAGTAAAGGTACCACGAGCAGAGACAGACAGACCAAGGTAATCCCCATAGAGTGAATGATGTTGGTCACGCCCATCAGGGGAATCAAGTAAAACGCGGTGAGAAGCGTCCCGAAAATGCTGCCACACGTGGAGATGGCATAAAGGGTCCCGGCCGTGCTTCCCACCGTGGAGAGCGCCGTCGCGGCGAGGCGAATGACATAGGGAGAGATAGTCCCGAGAAAAATTCCCGGCGGCAGGAAATAAATGGAGCTGGCGATCAAAGGATTCAGCCGAGTGCCGAAGTCGACGCCGGCGATCCATTCATTCAATGTCGGATAAAGAAACGGCAGGAAGAAAATTAAAATCCCGGGAATCAACAGCAGAGTCAGCAGCCGGCCATACGAGGGCTCTCGCGCCGAGAGCCAGCCGCCCCAGTAGTAGCCGATGCTCAACGCCGCCATGACCACCGAGATAAGACTGCCCCAGACAAATATCGAGCTGCCGAAATAAGGCGCCAGCACGCGGCTGCCGACGATTTCCAACCCCATCAAAACCGCGCCGCTTACGAAAACGATGATATTGAGCAGAAATCGCACCATGTTCAACTCTCCCATCCCCAGTTACTTTCCTCGTCCACGAGCGTCATTTGTTCTAATAAGTCTTCGGAGATTCCCTCGATAAACTGAGAAGGACGGGACAGCACCATGCGCAACCCCCGGTCAAAAATCCTAATTGGGTAGGTGATGAACAGATTCTCCTTGGCCCGCGTCGCGGCGACGTAAAGGAGTCGGCGCTCTTCTTCCAGTTCTTCCTCGCTGTTGATGTTATAAAAGGAGGGAAATCTGCCCTCCAGCGCCCAGATGATAAAAACCGAATGCCACTCCAAACCTTTGGCTGAATGAATCGTCGATAGGACGAGAGGCCCCTCGTCCGGATCCACGGCCAGCACGCCCGCAACGCTGTCGTTGGGCGGCTCGAGAGCCATATCGCTCAACAATCGTTCCAAACTGCGATAGCGCTCCGTGATGCCCACAAAGTGCTCCAAGTCCTTGAACCGCTTCGGATGATCGTCGGGATGATTCCGCTTAAGGATCGGCAGATAATACTGCATGAGATATTCCGCCTGCTCGGCGGGCCGCTGGGCCTCGGCTGCAACCTGAAGGACTTGCGCCAGAGTTTTGAGCCCGTGAGCGATTTTGCCCTTCGCTTCAAACGAGCGCAGCCGCTCCACCGCCTGGTTTCCCTGCAAAATCCAGCGCGTGATCTTTTGACTTGCTTGAGCGCCGACTCCTTCCAAAAGGAGAAGCACGCGATTCCAGGAGATGGCGTCCTGTGGATTGGCGAGGATTCGCAGGTGCGCCAGCAAGTCTTTGATATGGGTGGTCTCCATGAACTGGAAGCCGCCCCGTTTGATGAATGGAATATTATGCCGCGCGAGCTCGAGCTCCAAATCGAACGAATGAAAGCTGGAGCGAAACAAAACCGCTATATCCCACAGCGGCACGCCTTCCTCTCGGAGCTCCAAAATTTTCTGACAGACGAAGCGGGACTGCATCTGCTCGCTTTCCGCCTGAACTAAAATGGGTGTTTCCCCCTCGCGTTTCTCCGTGTGGAGCCTCTTGTCGTAACCTTCGTGGGCCCGTTGAATGATCTCGTTGGTCAGATTCAGGATCGGTTGGGTGCTGCGGTAGTTCTCTTCGAGTTTGATGATTTGCGTTCCGGGAAAAGCTTCGGGGAAATCCATGATGTTGCGGAAGTTGGCGCCGCGAAAAGAATAGATGCTCTGGGCATCGTCTCCGACCACGGCCACGTTGTCGTGTTCGGCGGCCAGCAGGCGAACGATCCGGGCTTGCAGGTGGTTGGTGTCCTGATATTCATCGACCATGATGAATTGGTAGCGCTGGGAAAGGCGGCGGCGTGCCTCCTCATGAGTCGCCAGCAGGTCTTTAAGCTTGGTTAACAGGTCGTCGTAGTCGACCAAGGTTTTGGTCGTTTTGTACTCCACGTAACGCTCGTAGAGGCGCAAGAGATCGTCGAGGGACTCATAGAGATGCGGATAGTCTTGTTCGATCAGGTTCGGCACCGTCGTTTGTTTATTTAGCGCCATACTGAAAATTTCCGCCACGGTCTGCTTCCGCGGGAAACGTTTGTCTTTATTGTTAAGTCCCATCTCGGTTCGCAGCACCTGAATGGCATCTTCGCTATCCGGGCGATCCATGATAGTGAAGGAAGGAGAGAGATTGATCCTGCGGCCGAATTCGCGCAGCACGAGGTTGGCGAAAGAGTGAAAGGTCCCGCCGGCGACTTGGCTGCAGCGGTTGTCGATCAACACGCTGGCGCGCCGAAGCATCTCCTCGGCGGCGCGGCGCGTAAAAGTGAGCAGCAAGATGGAACGAGGATCGACCCCGATATCGATGAGGTGCGCGACGCGATAGACCAGAGTCCGGGTTTTGCCGGTGCCGGCGCCGGCAATGATCAGCAGCGGGCCCTCTACCGTGCTGGCCGCTTGATACTGAGCCTCGTTAAGCTCCTTGCGGTAGTCGAGCTTTGAGGGACGCAAAGTGGTCGGGCCCGTGTTTCTAAGAACGTATTGTTTAGTCAAAAGAACTCCGTTTGTCGGGTAAATTACCTATTTTCGCCAACGCGGGCAAGCGATAAGCTGGATTCCGAAATAGCCGCGCGCTGGGCGGGGCGTCACCTGCCCATCACAGATAACGCACCGGAGAAGCATGGTTGCAGTCACTCGTTGAATGGATGATCTATGATACCTTTTGTCCTCTGATGAAGAAAAATTGGGTAATTTCTACAACCGTTGCCCTATGGTTCGGCTCGTTGTTGCTTGCGCTTGCGATGATTCGTCCGGCGGCCGCGCCGGCGCAACCGAAAGTCGAGGAGTTTTTCGACACTGACTACGGCTACTTTTTCAAATACCCGGCGGGATGGCAGATCCATAATTTACCTGAAGGCGCGGCCAATCCTGACCTTCGGGTCATGCTGCAGGGTCCCAATGGCAGCTCTTTTACAGTGGTGGTGGAAAAGCTCGGCAAGACGACAACCAAAGAAGATTTCGAATCGAGCCCGGATCGCAAAAAAATCGTCGATGCCATGATGTCGCAGATTCTCGAACAGACCTACAAGGTTGTCTCACGGAACATGAAGGCCAAGAGCATGACGATTGGAGAGCGGCGCGATCTTTCAAACGAAAGTGGGATCAAATTCTATCTAGCGACCCTTCACACCATGCCGGTTGGAAAGCCTATTGTCGTTGCTGGCATTCATGCATTTCCTTTCGGGAAAGACTACTCCGTCAATTTCGTCATGTCCGCTTTTTGGGATCCCAAGGACACTCAGGGGCAAAAGACTATGATCGCTATCTTTAATTCTTTCCGTTTGCTCGGCGAAGACCAAAGCACGGAAAATTCGGGAAAGCCGGATGTACCGGCCGACAAGCCTGACGTGAAATAGGCGAATTACTTTGTCGTCTGCTCATTCTGAACAGGTCCGTCGGCGGGAGCAACTGGCGCCAGTTTTTGCGCCCGCGCCCGGGGAGCAAAAATCAGGAAGGACTGCCGATCGAGAAAGTCGAACTCGCGTTGCAAAACGTAGCCCGCCTGCTCCATTTCCCGTTTGATGAACTCCGCGGGCGTGTAGTGACCCCAAAGCCCCGCAAAAGACGCTCTGCGGTCGAATTCGACGATGGCGATTCGGCCGTCAGGGCGGAGGTATTTTTGCAAGTTGGCAAAATAGCTCACCCGGTTTTCAATGTGGTGATAAGCGTCGACCGTCAGGATAAGATCGACACCCCTTGTGGGAAGCAACGGATCGTCAGGTTTGGCGAGAATCACAGCGATGTTGCTGGCGCCTCGCTCTTTTGCTCGCTTTGTTACGAGATCGGTCATGTCCCGGTCAATGTCCACCGCATAGACTTTACCTGTCGGACCCACAGCCCTCGCGAGATCGAAAGTAAAATACCCGCTGCCCGACCCCAAATCCGCGACAACCGCACCCGGGCGGATCTGCAGTGACTCGATCACTTTTTGTGGCTGCTGCCAGTCGTCGCGGTTATAGCCCTCGTAAGCGCATTGCTTGAGGCTCGCGCAGCCCGTAAGGAGCAGGAAGATCAGTACTGCAAATTCAACGCGCAGGTTGCGAAATTTCGCCGGGATGGCCCGCCAGTTTAATTTCATTGCGGGGGAGTTTGCGACCGCCGGGAGATCTTCGCCAACGCTCCGTTGACTGTGGCGCGCAGGTCGATCACGTCGAATGGCTTGCCCACCACATCGAAGGCTCCGAAGTTCGCGGCCTTATCGGCCAGCTGGCGTGTATTTAAGGCGGTCAGCATGATGACTTCGCAGTCGGGATGGATCGCTTTGATTTGCCTAAGGACTTCGATCCCGTCCGTCTTGGGCAAAAGGACATCCAAGAGAACGATGTCAGGTTTTTCCGCCTGCACCTTCGGCAGCGCGGCGTCAATAGAATCGGCCTCCAGCAGCCGAAAATCCTTGGCAAAAACGATTTTCAGCGACTCGCGGACGCCCATCTCATCGTCGACGACCATTAAAAGCGGTAGATTCATTGCAATCTGTGTATTATTCTTAGTGGGATGGCTGTGTGTTTACTCTCGCATTAACTTGTAAACCTCGCAAGGGCTTTATCACTCTAGGTTCATAGCCATTTAACTGCCGAAATTACTTTGGGCGGTGTCTCTAAAAACATTATGGATTGGGAAAAGATAAGAGCGGATTGGGCCGCCCGGGGATTTTCCTGTGGCTTATGGGTAGATCCGCCGGGAAAAGTTTGGGCGGACTTCGTTCACGATACAGACGAACTTGTAATGGTCATGGAGGGGCAACAGGGGTTCGAAATGACCGGGAAAAGCTATCGACCTCGAATCGGCGAGGAACTGCTGATCCCGGCGGGCACGCGTCACACGGCCCGGAACACTGGCCAAGTTACATCAAAGTGGCTCTATGGATACAAGCGGTAATAAGATTTCGAGAATTTTAACGGAAATCTCACGGGGGGCAATCGTCTCATGCAGGTGAGTGCTGTTTACTGTATCATTAATCGAGTAGACTATGCATGTTTGTTTAGACTTTTCTGTTAGTCTAAACGGTAAACATTCTTATTTAATAATCGTCTAAGGGGTTGACATGTTTCGACGAAATATGAATTTACTCGCTGCGCTCTGGGTCGTTCTCGCTTTCGTTCTTGGCTCTGTCTCCGAAGCGGGACAGCCTATGATTAAGCCCGAATCAGTGCCCACCTACCAGCCGAAGTTTTATCCGTTCGAAGGCGGCGAAAAGGCAGTATACCGAACCAGCTGGAATGGTTTGATCTCGGTGGCCACCGCGGAGATTTACACCACATCGACCATGCTTGACGGTAAAAAAGTGTATCAAGTGCGGGTCGAGGCCAAGACTTCGCGAATGTTGGACCTGATCTGGAAGATGCGCGACACGATAACTTCGACCTTCGATGCCAAGGCTCTGGCGCCGTCACACTTCAAATTCAGCCAGCGAGAAAACGCTAAGGTTATCGATACGGTGGCGCGTTACAACGGCTCGACGAAAAGTTGGGCTGTAAACCGGCAGCAGGTGGGTAAGAAGCCGCAGTTATACGAGTTCGATTCCAAGAATACGTTGGATCCGATCACGGCTGTTTACGTTGCCCGCAGCGTCGATTTCAAAGTCGGCGATCGGCTCTACTTTAACATCTTCGGCGGAAGATACCGTTATCTCCTGGAACTGCTGGTCGAGCGCAAGGAACCCGTCGAACTGGAATCAGGGAAAGTCGTTGAGGCCTATAAAATTATCCCGTTTATCCAGAATACCACCAAGGGCGGTTATGCGGAGCGCTTAAACGAGGCAACTATTTGGATCTCCGCGGATGAGCGGCGCTTGCCTATTAAGCTCAGCAGCAAGATCACTTTCGGCAGCGTCTACATGGAACTGATCCAAGACAAGCATAGAACGCAAGCCACGGCGGCTGAACCGCGTCAGTCGCCGTCCTAAAGACAAAAGTTTTATGCCGCATTTTGTGAATGAACAAACCAGAGCCAAGCAGGTAATCCGGCAGCCTCTGGCCGCCGGTTTGGTTTGCATCTTTCTGTTCTTATCTGGCTGCGTGGAGATTGGCACACCAACGCGCGGGCGCCCGTCGCGGGAGACCGCTGGTTACCCGTCTTATCCAACGTCTCGCCGGGTCGACTCTTGGGAGGCGGATCGGCTGCGACGCGTGACGATACCGCTCATCCAGGCGATGGATCATCCCTGCCGGCTCAACGAAGTTCGGGTCGGTGTAGTCGATCAGAACGAAATTAACGCCGCTAATGCCGGCAATTGCCAATTCTATGTGACAATGGGTTTGCTGCGGCGAGCGAATGATGATCAGGTGCGTGGCGTGATGGCCCATGAAATTGCGCATCAAGACCTTGGCCACGTAGCGAAAGCCCAGGTTTTGGGCGCGGGTCTCAATATCGGTGCGGCGCTGCTGCAGCAAATATTCCCGGGCAGCGGAGCGATTGCGCCCGTCGCGGGGACGTTGATCGCCCGGAGTTACGGACGCTCGGAGGAATATGCGGCCGATCAGCACGCGATCGATATTCTCCGCCGCGCCGGCTATCCGAAAGAGATCATGGTCGATACCCTTAGCTGGCTTCGGCGGGTTTCCGGAGACGGAGGTGGAGGATTTCTTTCCACGCACCCGGCCATCGATGAGCGGATTGCCGCATTGAGAAGGTCACGCTAACCTCGCAAACTCGCGCTGATTTCTTTCCGCAATAGCGCGCAAAACTCACTGCTTGTCTTTGTTCTGCTCAGATGTCGATGTAAACAAAAGGTTGACTCCTTCGTCTAATGAGCAAAGAATGAGCAAAGGAGGCTGTTGGCTATGAATATCGAGGGGAAGATGGCAAATAGAATCTCAATTTTTATCGCAGGGACGGCTTTGTTCGGCATGCTAATCGCCGGCTGTGCCGGCGGTTCTCTAACGACGCGCGAGAAAGGTGCAGGAATCGGTGCTCTCGGAGGAGCTGCAGCCGGCGGCATCATTGGCTCTGCAGTGCATCATCCAGGAGCCGGCGCTGCTATCGGAGGTCTGCTTGGCTTGGGGACCGGTGCGTTGATTGGTGACCAACTCCAGGGGCGCGACAACCAGGCACAAGACCAGGACCGGCAAATTCAGAGAAATCAGCAAGAGATCGACCGTCAGCGCAACGAACTTGAGAATGTAAAAAGACAGGCGCCGGAATATTAGCCTGTAGACTCAACGAGGGACTCGTTTATGTGGGCTATTGTCCGGCGGCACTGGGATTATTTTGCCATCGCCTTCGTGCTCGGGCTATATATCACGGGGGCGGTGGCGCTTGCTATTAGTTTGATTCTTACCTTGGAAACGAACTTTTAAAAAGCTTGGGCCAGTCATCGGTTGCAGCGCGGGGAAGTTGCCACTCATGAGACGACTTCGCTCGATCAGGCTACTTCTCACGCTCGCACTGTTCTTTTCAGTTGTCTTCCACGGTTTTCTCCCCTTCTAAAGCCGGCAATCATACCGTCAAACAGACCGCGGTCCGACTCGATTATGGCTGTCGCGACGGGGCGGTTTCGCCCTCATCAGAAGAGTGACATCTAGCCGCCTGCATCGCTCCCGAGACCTCTTGGCTCGCTTTTTTTCCTCGAAATATCACGCCCGCCCAACAAGTGATAACCTACTTGATGAGCGCGGCTCGTCGTTTTAAAGTCGTCGTCAGAATGAAAGTTCTCATCACCGGCGCAGCGGGCTTGGTCGGGAATCATTTTTCTCAACGTCTCGCCTGCGAGCACGAGGTTTTGGCGTTGAAGCATGCCGATCTCGATGTCACCGATCGCGAGACTGTCAACCGCTGCGTGTTGGATGTTCATCCTTCCTTGCTCATCAATTGCGCGGTAATCCAAGTCGATGAATCCGAGCAAAATCCGACCAAAGCCCAAGCCGTCAACGTGGAAGGGCCAAGATTTCTCGCTGAAGCGGCCAGCCGCGTGGGCGCGGAGGTTATTCACTTCAGCACGCAGTATGCTTTTGATGGCGAGCCCGTCGGCCGCGCGCCGTACACGATCCAAGATAGGCCGCGATCGGTTAACGTATACGGAAGAACCAAAGTCGCCGGAGAACGAGCTGTGGTCGAATCTTGCGCCCGAAGCTATATCATTCGCACTTCCTGGGTTTACGGCAGCGGCAAGAACAGTTTTCTCTGCACCGTACATAACGATCTTCGGGCGGGAAAGCGCGTCCGCACCATCGTCGATATCTGGTCGAGCACCACGTATGTGGAAGACCTCATCGATCGGGTCCTGAAAATTCACGGCACCTGCCGCTACGGCACCTACCATGTCGTCAACGAGAACGTTTGTTCCTACTATGAGTTCGCTCTCGAGGCAGGACGCCTCGTCGGTTTGAGCCGGGATCGCCTCGACCCTCTTATCGAGAGAGTGAAAGAATCGGAAATGAGCCGCATCGCCGCTCGACCACGCTACACGCCGCTGCGCTGTTTGTTGTCCGAACAACTCGGCCTACCGCCGATGCGAGATTGGCGCGCCGCGTTGGCGGAATACGTTAGCGTAAGCAAATAGTTTCGAGCTTCGGGTTCAATACTCCATTACTCCATTACTCCAAACGCCATCCGCATTGCCTACAGCTCTGTTTCTTAATTCCACGTAGCTTTCTTTCAAATCGGTTGTCCACAGTCCAATTAGTTTCCTCTCGACTTCTTCACCGCGGCAATATCCGCGTCGCTCAAGCGGTAAAACCTCGTCGGGTTATCAAATAGGATTTTCTGTTTAGTTTCTTCTGACAGATCTTTCCGCCCCACGAGGTGAGGCAAATCGCCGCCGAACTGGTCGCGCTCGCGTTCGTGGGGGAAATCGGAGGCCCACATAATCACGTCGGGTCGAACCATGTCCAAAACGTACGGTGTCGTGCGCTCTTCGACTTCCATGGTGAAAAAGATATTGCCGGATTTGAAGAACTTGCTTGGCGGCGATTTGAGTTGGGGGGCCAAGCGCGCGGCGAATTTTTCGTAATCCTCTTCCATGCGGTCCATCATAAACGGCGCCCAGCCGGCGCCCGCTTCTAGGAAGGCGACGCGCAGCCGCGGAAATTCTTGAAAGACGCCTTGGAACATCATGTTCGAGATCTGCAGCATCTGGGCGACGGGATGTTCCAGGAGATGAGCTTCCAAGAAGCTGCACACGCGATCCAGTCCCAGGTTTTGGCTTACGCCGCCGTGGACGGCGAGAGGCACGTCGAGCCTCTGAGCCTCATCGTAGATTTCGTGAAAGATAGGCGAGCCGTAGAGCGGGGTTCGGTTGTTCGTAACCGCCGGTAACAGACCGCCGACAAAGCCAAGTTCTTTAACTGAGCGACGAAGTTCCGCAGCGGCGGCTTTGGGATCTTGCGGCGCCAGCAGGGCGACGCCTTTGAGCCGCGGCGTCTGGCTGGTGAAGCGATGATGCAGCCAGTCGTTATAGCCCTGAGCCAAAGCTGAAGCCCACGCCGGAAGCTGGATCATTCCCAAAGCCAGAGCGGAAGTCGGATAGAGCACGGCGCAGTCGATGCCGTTCTCGTTCTGAAAACGAATCCAGGCCTCGGCGTTCGGATCTTCGCGTTTTCCTTTGCGCGAGAGGCCGCGCTGCCAGCCGTCGGCATCGAATATCGGCCACGTGGAGTGCCAGTCCATTTCACCGAAATTGCCTTTGATATGAGCGAACAGGTCCTGGTGTTGCTCCATCACGTGTCCGTCTGCATCGATAACGAGTCCCGCCATTTTCTTTGCCTCCTAATGGTTTGGCTCACAAGTTCGATGAATAACTCAGCGCGTCATTTATCGTCATTCCCGCGAAGGCGGGAATCCAGACCCTTTGTATTCTTGGATTCCGGCTCGCCCCCGGCGAAATCCGGGTTGGCCGGAATGACGGTAGGAAATATGCAGTGAGTTCTATTTTCTATTGCAGAAAAATTTTCTGATATTCCTTTTGCTTCTCTTCGTAATCCTTTTTGCCGAACGAATACATCTGCACGAACTTGATCTTGTCCGCATCCGCGAGCGGCGGATAGATGCCCTTGCGATTCACAAACTCACCGGTTTCCGCCTGAATCTTCATGCTCTCTTCATCGAGGAAAAAGTCGATAAAGGCCTTGCCGGCGTTGGGCCGCGGCGCTTTGGCTCCAAGGTTGATGTACTGGCCGTCGCCAAGCATTTGGTAGTCCCGGACGTAATCGAGATTGGCCCCTTGTTTATTATACGTCAACACAAAGCGGACAAAAGTGATGCCGATCGGCGTTTCCCCGGTGCCGACACGGTCAGCGGCGGGTACAATGGACTCGACGAATATTGGTTTCGCCGCGGCGAGGTTGCGAATAAATTTTCCCGCTTTTTCTTTCCCCATGATTTTGTCGAGACTCGCCAGCCATTGGGTCGTCAGCGTGTGATTGACCGGATGGGGCATGACGAGCTTGCCGCGGTACTCTGGTTTCACGACATCTTCGAGGGTTTTCGGAGCCTGCGATGCTTTGATGTCGTTCTTGTTATAGATGACGCCGTACAGGACGTTGCGGTATCTTGCGCCTAGGTTCGGGTCGATGGCGTCCTTGGCAAACCCTTTAAACGAAGGCGATTCGTATTTGGTGAAGGCACCTTCCTTCGCCATCAGGTGCATGTGATCGCCGGTGGTCGCGACGACATCGAAGATCGGTTTGCCGATACGGTGCTCGCTCAGCACACGATCGATAATCTCGGTAGAAGCGCCGCGCCAGTATTCCATTTGGAGGCCGGTCTTGGTTTCGAAAGCCTTCTTGAGCGCGTCGGCGGTGAAAGTTTCCATGGAGGTATAGACGACAACTTTTCCGCCTTCTTTCTTGGCGGCTTCGATGAGTTTGGCAGTTTGTCCGAAGGCTGATTGACCGACGATGATGAAAAGCAATCCGAAAAACAGGGCTGAAATCCTGCGCATAGGCTGGACTCCTTTCGAATTTTCGCTCGATAACAGTTGCATACCTTGCGTGCCCACTTATATTGCTACGCTTCTGACCTCGTCAAGTTGAGTCTTCTTTGAGTCATGGTTCGTTTTGACCAAAGATCGTTCACGGAGCTTTTCCTGAAACTCTTCGCTGCGCTCAGAGTGACAGTGGAAGGATTCAGGATCTCTGCGCGTGTCATTCCGAATCCGCAGGGTGGGAATCTCGATTCGCGTAAACACCGCAGCAGTCCAGCGGGGCTGAGTTCGTCAGCTTTTTCCTGCTAGTCGCTTGAAAAAACCCTCGCGCTCCAGATCGTCGAGCGTGCTTTCGTCGACGTATTTGTTCACATTCATATCTATTTTGGCCCCTGGACGCTGAGAAAGCAGCTCCAAGGTATTGCGCAGACCGACGGGTGATATGCGGGTGGGAAATGAAAACTTGCTGGCAAAATACTGATAGGTCTCCTCAATAGCCTTGGAATTCTTTTGTCTGAGCCGCTTGGTAAGCACCGCCAGCCCCTTCTCCTTATCGTTTATGAACTGGTGGGTTCCCTCGGCATACGCCTGCTGGAAGCGCTTGACCGCCTCCCGGTTCTTTTCCACGAACGAGCGGCGCGCGACCATGACGTTCATGGGAAACGACGCTTCTTTCATTTCGCTCATGTCCGCGAGCGCGTGCATACCAACCCGGAGCGCCTCGTTGATGTCGGGGTAAGACAGCACGGTAGCGTCGATGGCCCTGGTTGAAAGCGCGACGATTCGAGCCACTGGGTCTCCCGCGGGAAAGATCGTGACCGATTGGCGCGGCACATTCCATGCCTTGAGCGCGAGAATCGTCGCCGTCTCGGTGGCTCCGCCAACGGCGAGAATGCCGATCTTTTTTCCGACCAGATCTCCAGGTTTGCGGATCTCTTTTTGCGCCATAAAGCTATAAGGAAAAGAGTTAAGCGAACCGGATATCATCACGAGATCGGCGCCCTGATTGATGGCGTTGATGGCGGTGGCGGCGTCGGCCTGAGCAAAGTGAATGCTGCCTCCCTGTAAGGCCTGAATCTGGCGAACAGAGCCGGGCACCAAAACCACGTCGCCGTTAAAGCCGTATTTCGCCATCAGTCCCAAGTCCTTCGGCGCCCAAACCGGCGCCTGGAAGCCGGCGAAACCGGCATAGGCGACAAGGTACCGCTCTTGCGCAGCGAGGCTCGCCGGCAAGGTCACGAGAAGAAGGACGGTAAAGAACCATCTTTGCAACATCATTGGGTTGCTCCGTTTTTTAAGTGGGCGAGCAAGCAACCCCGGATCACAGTCCTGGGTGGCGCGACCCGGAATCCAGGAATTTTAAAAACTTCTGGATGCCCGCTTTTCACCGGCATGACGATAAAAGCAGCGCACATTTCAGCGACAAGCCACATTGGCTTATCGAAACCGCGAATTTTATGTCCATCCTCTCGTCCAGACTTTGCCTTTCTTGATCATGTCGGCGTAGTAATTCCAGTCGGCGGAGTGAGTCATTGTGTTTCTCTGCCGCGAGAAAAGTTTTTCCTTGCTCTCCGAAAGTTGTTCGATGAATTCGTCCGAAACGCCTTTAAATCCGAAAAGCTGGGCAATGGCCATGATCTTGGCGGCGCGTTCCATTCGCAGGGCGCACATACAGGCCTCGTCGATAGTCTTGCCAACGGTCACGATGCCATGGCCTTTGATCATTACGGCGACCGCTTGGCCGAGCGTGCGAGCCAAGTCGGCTCCTTCGGCGGCGTCTAAAATGTAAATCGGTTTCGGATAGATCGGTACGCCGCGGCCGAAGCGGTCGGATTGCATTTGCACGCAGGAAACAGCTTTGTCTGCGAGGCTGAGAGCGACGCACATTGGCGCGTGGGCATGGACGGCGGCATTCACGTCTGGGCGCGCCTTGAAGATCCCAGTGTAAATCGCCGCCTCGCGCGGCGGCGTGCCGACATTGCCGAGCTTGTTCAGTTCGTAGTCGAAGTGAACCAACATCTGAACGGCGATGCCCTCATCCTGGGGCAGGCGCACGCCTACGTGGCCCCAGATGTCGCCGATCTCCCACTCCAGGATTTGCGCGGCGATTTTGAGCTCTTTTTCGGCAAGCCTGACGGCGGCTCGCACCTGTTTGGCGCTCGGTTGTGTCTTGTGTTTCATGTTGTTTTTCCGTTTGTCATCAATGAGTTTGGCCGTGAACGGCATGCGAACGCGGCTGGATTCTCTTTCTCCCCCGAAATCGTCAGGTAGTCGAAATGCTGGCGCCAATGAATGGCCTGCGGCAACAAGTAAGCGAAGCAATCAATGTGTGGGAACCAATTACGTCGTGCTTCGCGCACAATGTGGGGTGGTTCTCTGCCCTCTTGCAGCGCTTTCACGCTGCTCAAAAGAAATTTCCGCACGGCGATGACCGCTTTGTCGCTCACACCGAGATGTTCCCTACTGCGGTCGAAGATCGGCCCCATGCTCTCGGTCGCGCAGGCATCATGGTTGAGAAAGTCCTCGATGCCCGTGAAGTTGACCGTCTTCTGCATTTGTCGATCCTGCAGATAGTTGTTGCGGGCGTTACGAATCCGGAGATAATCCGGACCGATTTGTTTGCGCCGACGAACTTCGTCTTCCTGTACCGCACGGGTACGGTGAAAACCGATGTCGTAGCGCCAGGTGTGAGTGTCGTCGATAGGAACGTACGTGTGGATCTCGAAGCCATCCAGCTCGTTCGTGGCTCGGCCGGCGGGGACACAACCGTAAACGGGCAATACAAAGGCGGACAAGCGAACATAGTGCTGTTTATCGGCGGCATTTCGCGTGGCGATCAAGCGGACGCCGAAGTCCGTTTCTTCTGTTTCATAGACGGGCGCAGTGTCGGTTTTGTAAAGCGGCTGATTTCGTGCGTTATCGACCGCTCGATGCAGAAAAGACAGATGCGAGGAATCGCATTCGCCTTCGAGCCCCTGAAGGTAGTTGCATTCGAGCAAACACTTGGTGACGTAGGTTTGATTCAGAGGGACCTGTGTCCATTCGTAGTTGGGAAAGAGAGGCATCTTGTCGCGCGGGCCGAGGTAAGCATAGATCACGCCGCCGGCCTCGTGGGTCGGATAGGCCGTGTGACGAAGTTTTTTTCGAAAGTCACTGTCGCTCGGCTCCGCCGGGGTATCGAGCACATTACCCTCGACGTCGTACTTCCAGCCGTGATAGATGCAGCGCAGCCCGCATTCTTCATTGCGCCCGTAAAAAAGTGACGTGCCACGGTGCGCGCAGTGCTCGCCGATCAAGCCGATCCGTCCCTGAGTGTCGCGAAAGGCGACCAGCTCTTCACCCAGTAAGCGCACCCGCGCGGGAGGGCAGTCCGGCGCGGGGATTTCCTCGGATAGCAGCGCGGGAATCCAGTAACGCCGAATCAAATTCCCCATCGGCGTTCCGGCGGCGGTTTGACTCAAGAGCTCGTTATCTTCTTTGGAAAGCATAGGACTTCTCCTCTAAGCGGAACCGAACTTATTTCGTCCTCTAAAAAACATTTGTCCTTAGGTTATCATTCTGAGGCCAAGCCGAAGAATCTGATGGCTAGATCCTTCGCTGGCGCTCAGGATGACGACTCTTTGACGGGTGGTACTTTGTTCATATAGTCATTTGCATGCGCGGATTATGTGTTGAGCGTTCCTGCCGCGAAAATATCAGCGTAGGATGGCGTGGAGCGGATCATCCCCTGTTCGACATTGTATTTGATGAATGCGTCAATAGTGTTTTTGTTGGCTTTGAGTCCATACTTCCACGGGTCGCCCCAGGTTTTCATCTGCTCCTTCATTCTCTCTCTCAGATAGACGACCGAGAAACCGCCGCGGTCGCTGAGAATATCGTCGTAAGCCATTTGCTTCGCCTGCTCGAAGGCGGTGTAAAATTTCGCCGCAAGCTCGGGATGTTCCCGGTCGAGTTTTTTACTCATGACGATCATGTGCACCGGCGTGAAGATGCCGGTTTCTGTGTATAGCTTGTGGTCTTCGGCAACATAATCGGAAAATAGCCGCTTAACCTTGGGATGGCTTTCCAAAGTTGCGAACAGCTTGGTGTCCGAGATGTCAGTGATGATTGCGTCCATCTCCCCGCCTGTTAAACGTTCCACCATGTTTTTCTTATCGTCGACGTAATCGATCTTTACCGCTTGATCATGGATAGGGAAGACTTCCTTAGCTTGAATTATCCACTGAACCTTCGATAGGTCGATGCCATGTCGATCCTTTAAGAGTCCTCTAGCCCACACCGTGAGCGCGGTTCGATAAGTGCGTGAGCCGATTCTCTTCCCTTGTAAATCTTTTGGCGACCGAATGCCCGCATCGGCATGACAGAATATCAGCTGGTAGACCGGCTTGCGCTTGGAGAAGACGGGTAGCCCTATGATCTCCCAACCGGTCTCGATGGCGGGCAGAAAATAGCCAATATTGAGATCGCACAAACCGAAGTCGCCGGATATCATCTTCGGCTCTTCTTTGTTGATCATCGACGACGATTTTACCGGCTTGAGTTTTACGCCGTCGATCATGACGCGGCCTTCCAGCAGCGGCATCGTAATGTCATAGCGCATGGCAGGAAACTCAATTTCTAACGGCTGGCTTGTGCTCATTTGGTAACCATCGTCGAAATAAACTTTACCGCGCTTAGAATTGCGCGGAGAATAGCCTGCTGTCAAGAACTCATTCGACAGCAGGTAAGGCTCTCTCAGTCAAAGCCGAGAGCGGAGACCTTTTGTTCCAAAACATCAGGTTGCCCGTGGTCTTGAGAGAAGAAGCGTTGAATTTCCTCGTCGCGCACAGCGGAGAGCGCGGGCGGATTCCACTGCGGACGTTGGTCTTTGTCGATCAAGCGGGCTCTCACGCCCTCGCGAAAATCAGAGCGCTGGCAGAAATTCAATGCCATGTCCCATTCTCGCCGGAAAACATCTTTCAAAGATAAATTTCTTCCCTCCATCAGCTGCAGGAAAATTGTTTTTGCAGAGGTCGGCGAGCCGGCCAGGTAACCATGAATGGCCTGCTTCATCCAGGCATCCGCGCCGTTCCAACTTCGAAAAGCGCCGTCGATCTCCTCGATGGTTGCTTTCAATGTGAGCGCTCGGATTGCATCGAGGCGCGTTAGCAGTTCTGACCGCGTTGCTGCCTCGGGTTCCGCAAGCGCCGCCAGGTAGCTTCTCAATGTTTCCTTGTTCTGTCGTGGGTCGGCGGTCCAGCTCAAGCGTGTTAACCCTGATAGCGCCTCCGTCTTCTTTTCTGCCCGGATGAGCCCATCCGCCAAGCCGATGGCCACGGCGTCAAAGCCGCTAAATCGCGCACCGGTCAAGCCGAGAAATAAACCCAGCCCAGCGGGCAGTTGGTTAAGAAAATAAGTTCCGCCGACGTCGGGAAATAGGCCGATGGCTATTTCCGGCATGGCGAGGACGCTGCGCTCGGTTACCACGCGGTGCGAGGCTCCGTTCATGATCCCAATGCCGCCGCCCATGGTGATGCCATCGGCCCAACAAAGGATCGGTTTGGGATAAACGTGGATGAGATAATCGACGAAGTACTCGGTCGTGAAATAGTCTCGCGCGGGCCCGATTGTTCCGTCTCGCTGCAATGCCATGGCGAGCGCCTTTACGTCGCCACCGGCACAAAAGGCTTTGTCCGAATCAGCATGCAAGACGGTGCAGGCGATGTCATTTCTTTGACGCCACTCGAAAAGCTTGCGTTCCATCGTTTGCAGCATATCCAGGTCGAGGGCATTAAGGGAACTTGGATTATTGAGCCTTAAGAAGCCCAATTTAAACCGGCCCGCCGGTTCCTCGGATA
>WNGN01000177.1_pt1 | contig 56846 bp, 52 predicted proteins | sample 5400561 | NCBI WGS metagenome assembly WNGN01 (sample SAMN13153379, study PRJNA577476) | soil metagenome | isolation source: 115 cm soil or saprolite under Garry oak tree replicate 2 | place: USA:California | collected 2016-06-15 | reverse complement strand
CGCACCACGCCCGCGCAGAGGTAGCGGTTGCGCGCGGCGTCGAGGGGGCCGAAGCGCAGGCTGTTGAGCACGGCCACCGGCCGGGCCCCCATGGTGAAGACGTCGCGCAGGATGCCGCCGACGCCGGTCGCGGCGCCCTGGTAGGGCTCCACGGCGGAGGGGTGATTGTGCGACTCGATCTTGAAGGCCACGGCCCAGCCGTCGGGCAGGCGCAGCACGCCGGCGTTCTCACCCGGCCCCTGGACCACCTGCGGACCCGTGGTGGGAAAAGTCTGCAGCACGGGCTTGGAATGTTTGTAGGAGCAGTGCTCGCTCCACAGGGCGGAGAACACGCCCAGCTCCGCGAAGGTCGGCGCGCGGCCGAGCATCGTCTCGATGCGGCGGTACTCTGCGGCGGTGAGATTGTGGTCGCGGACCAGCGCGGGCGTGATCGGCGGGTCGCCCGGGAACGGCGTCGCCGGCGTCACGGGTCGGATATCTTCGCTCCCGAGACGCCCCGCATCACGATGCGGAACACGCGGGTGATCATGTTGGGCGACGGGTGCGCGAGCAGACTCTCCGCTTCCCCCTTGTCGAACCAGATCCCATGGCAGTGGGTGCACTGGTCGATCTGCACGCCGTGCCATTCCCCGGTGATCAGGTCGTACCCGCACTTGGGACACTTCATGTGGTGCGACCGGCGCTCCGTCTCGGCGGCCGTCCGGCGCATCGCCTCGCGCTGCTGGCGCAGCAGCTCGGCGTCGCGCCTCGCGAAGTACTCTTCCTCGTTCTTGCTCGGCTTGTCGGGCATCGGGGAGCTCAGGGGCTCGAGGGTGGCTTGACCGTGAGCGTGTCGCCGCCCCGGCGCAGGTGCGGTTGCGTGGCCGCGGGCGAGGACGACTGCCCGCTATAGCGGTGTCCCGGCCAGCGCAACACGGCGTCCACCACCTTACCGTTCTGCAGGAACACCACGTCTTCCGTGCCGCAGCTGTACTCGCAGCCGTTCCTGTAGTAGAGGAACGTCATGTCGCCCTGCCGCCGCACGCCGACCGGCGGGCCCCACATCGAGTAGACGTCCTTCTCGCTCATCCCCGGGTCGATCGTGCCGGTGTTGGGGGAGTCGTACGGCGTGTCGCGCGTGGGGCGCGAGATCTCGGGCGCCTGGATGGCCGGACGCCGCGGCGGCTTCGCCGGCGGCGTCGCGGGCGCCGGCTGGGGGGCGGGCGTCTCGGGTGTGGCCTGAGCGGGCGCCGGTTGGGCCGGCGCCGCGGGCGCGCGGCCCCGCCGCTCGGCGATCTTGGCGGCGATGGTGTCCTTGATCTTCGTGTACTGGCTCTTGATCTCCTCACACCCTGAGGTGGCGATCGCCAACAGCGCGCACATCCATAGCGTGCTGCGTCGCATGTCGAGCCTCCATCGAGTGAAAGATGCGGGCTCCATCCTGGCCGCCCAAGATCGAAGCGGTGCGGCGCTCCGGGTGCGGCATGATCCCCAGCACGTTCCGGCCGGCGTTGCACACGCCGGCGATGGCATTGGTCGACCCGTTCGGATTGTCGCGCACGTAGCGCCACACGACGCGGCCGTGCGCCTCGAGCTCGGCGGCGGTGCGCTCGTCCGCCACGTAGCGGCCGTCGCCGTGGGCGATCGGGATCTCTAGGATCTCGCCGGGCTCGTACATACCCGTAAACGGCGTGTCGGTCCGCTCGACCCGCACCCACGCGGGGCGCGACAGGAAGCGCAACCGGGCGTTCCGCATCAGGCCCCCGGGGAGCAGCCCGGCCTCGCACAGGATCTGGAAGCCGTTGCAGATGCCCAGCACCGGGCCCCCGGCGCGCGCGTGCTCGGCCACCGCGGCCATGATCGGCGAGAAGCGGGCGATCGCGCCCGAGCGGAGGTAGTCGCCGTAGCTGAAGCCCCCGGGCAGGATGACGATGTCGGCGCTGTTCAGGGCGGTGTCGCGGTGCCACACGTAATACGCATCGCCGCCGGCGTCGCGCGCGGCGACGAGCGCGTCGGCGTCGCAGTTCGAGCCCGGAAACACGATCACCGCGACGCGCTTCATCGACGTGGCTCTCCGTCAACCGCGAGGTCGTAGTCCTCGGTGACCGGGTTCGCGAGCAACCGGTCGCACATCGCGCGCGCCCGCGCCAGGGCTTCGTCGCGACTCGCGGCGCTCACCTCGAGGACGAGGTGCTTGCCGACGCGCACCCGGGCTACGTCGCCGAAGCCCAGGGCGTGCAGGGCGTGCTCCACCGCCTGGCCCTGGGGGTCGAGCAGCGCGGCGCGCGGCATCACGCGGACCTCGACCCGGTACGCGCTCATCTCTGGCCGCCGTGGGGAGCCACCCCGCGGGCCGACTTGGGAGGGGGGGGGCCGTACGCCTCGTCCACCCGTTCGCCGTTGCTGATCACGATCGGCCCGGCGATCTCGGCCTCCTCGTCTTCGCCGGCCTCGAAGAAGAAGCCGAGCATCGTCGCCCGCAGCACGCCGTAGGCCATGTACGCGATTCCCAGTGGGAAGAAGAACGCGTCGTGCTCGAGCACCCCGAAGATCACGATAAACAGGATGGTCGCGAGTCCCAAGAGGCCGCGCAGCGAGCGGAAGCCGGCGCGCGGCAGCGTGGCGTAGCGGACGTTGCTCACCATCAGAATCGTGAGCAGGATCATCAGGAGCTGCATCAGATGATGCCGCGGCAGGAAGCGGAACACCTGCTGGTACAGGTCCGTCGTGGTGAAGGGGTAGAACGTCGCGAGCGTCATGCCCGCGGCCGGGGACGGCAACCCGATGAAGGAGCGCTTGGCGCGGCCCGCCTGCGTGATGTTGAACCGGGCCAGGCGGATCGCCGCCGCCATCACGTAGAAGTAGCAGAAGATCCACTCCGCCTGACCCCCGGCGGCGAACTCGAGCTGATAAATCAGGAAGGCCGGCGCGACGCCGAAGCTCACGACGTCCACCAGGCTGTCGAGCTCCGCGCCGAAGCGCGTGCCCGTCTTGGAAAGGCGCGCCACGCGCCCGTCGAGCGCGTCCAGGATCCCGGCGAAGAAGATGTACCAGCTCGCCCGGTAGAACTCGCCGCGGGACGCGAGCACCATCGCCCAGATGCCGAAGAACAGGTTGAAGAGCGTGAACAGGCTCGGCACCACGATGACGACGCGCCGCATGTCGGGGCGAGGGAAGCGTCTCATGCGACGTACTCAGCCAGGACCGTGGCGCCGGCGTGCACGCGGTCGCCCACGGCGACCCGCACCGCGTGCGGCGCCGCGCTCGCGAGGAACACGTCCACCCGCGAGCCGAACCGGATCATCCCCATGCGGGCGCCCTGCGCGGCGGGCTCCCCCGGCCGGCCGTCGGTCACGATGCGCCGTGCGATGAGACCCGCGATCTGCCGCACGAGGAGCGGCCCGGGGGCCGTGCGCAGGCCCACGGAGGCCTGCTCGTTGTCGAGGCTCGCCTTGTCGGACGCCGCGTGCAGGAATGCTCCCTTGTTGTAGCGGACCAGCTCGATCGTGCCGCTCGCGGGATAGCGGTTGACGTGCACGTCGAACACGCTCATGAAGATCGAGATCCGTGTGGCCCGCGCGTGCAGGTACATGGGCTCATCCACCACCGCGATGTCCACGATCCGGCCGTCCGCCGGCGCGATCACGTAGCCGTCCCCGCGGGGCCCGGTGCGCGGGGGGTCGCGGAAGAACACGAGCAACCACACGGCCAACAGCAGCAGCAGGCCCTCCGGCACCCAGAGCCACGCCGAGCCGCGCGCGACCCATGCGCCGAGCAGCACCAGCGTCCAGCCCGGAAGGATGAAGGGCCAGCCTTCGGGAGCCAGTCGCATCAGTATTCACAGGCTGAAGCCTGTGCTCGGCACTGCGGTGCCCTTAAGGGCAGTGATTCGCCGAGCCCACCCTTCAGGGTGGGAAGACGGGAGCCAATCACGTTTCAATCTCCAGCTTTCTTCCCGTGATCCGGCGGTACGCCTCGAGGTACCGCTCGCTCGTCGCCCGGACCACCTCCGGAGGCAGCGGCGGGGGCGGCGGGTCGCCGTCCCACTGGCCTTCCTGCTTCAGGCCGGCGAGATAATCGCGCAGCGGTTGCTTGTCGAAGCTCGGCTGGCTCTTGCCGGGCCGGTAGCGGTCAGCCGGCCAGAACCGCGAGGAGTCGGGCGTGAGGATCTCGTCGATCACGAGCAGCCGCCCGTCGGGCGTCGTGCCGAACTCGAACTTGGTGTCGGCGATGATGATGCCGCGCGGCGCCGCGAAGGTCCGCCCGGCCTCGTACAGCCCCAGGCTCGCTTGCTTCAGGCGCTCCGCAAGTGATCGGCCCAGCGCCTGCGCCAGGCGCGCCAAAGCCACGTTCTCGTCGTGCCCCACTTCGGCTTTGGTGGCCGGCGAGAAGATGGGCGGCTCGAGACGCGCGCTCTCCACGAGTCCCCCGGGCAGCGGCTCTCCGGCGAGCGTGCGCGACCGTTGGTATTCCGCCCAGGCCGAGCCGGTGATGTAGCCGCGCACCACACACTCGAACGGGACCGGCGTGGTGCGGCGCACCAGCATTGCCCGGCCGGTCAGGGCCGGGCGGAGCGGCTCGAGGGAGGGAATCCGCTCCACGATCTCGTCGGCGTCGGCGGAGAGGAAGTGACTGGGAATCACGGCGGCGAGCTGCTGGAACCAGAACGCGCTGAGCTGGGTGAGCACCGCGCCCTTGTGCGGCACCGGCTCGCGCAGCACCACGTCGAACGCGCTGACGCGGTCGCTGGCGACCAGCAGCAGGGTGTCGGGATCGACCTCGTACACCTCGCGGACTTTGCCACGGCGGAGGAGGGGGAGGGGCAGCGCGCTCGCGACGAGCGGAGCGGTCATACGGTGACCTCGGCGGCGGCCGCGGCGGGGGCCACGGCCTCGATGCGGCGGAGGGTCGCCGGGAGGACGTGCTCCAAGAACTCGTCCACCTGGCGCGGGGCGCGGCCCACGTAGGTCGCGGGATCGAGCTCGGCGGGTCGCGCGGCGACCTTGAGGGCCCGGAACGCCGGGTCGCGCGCCAGCCGCTCCAGCAGATCGTTCGGCGCGCCCCGCTCGGCCACCGCCTGCGCGACGGCGAGACTGTGCGTCCGGATCACCTCGTGCAGCCGCTGGCGGTCGCCGCCGGCCTTGACGCCGCGCAACAGCAGGGGCTCGGTGGCGAGGAACGGCAGCTGCGCGGCGACGTGGCGCGCGATCACGGGCTCGCGCACCTCGATGCCCGCCGCGACGTTGGTCGCGAGCACCAGGATCGCGTCGGTCGCGAGGAACGCTTCGGGGAGCACCAGACGGCGGTTGGCGCTGTCGTCGAGCGTGCGCTCGAGCCATTGCTCCGCGGCGGTGTGCCACGCGTTCCCCTCGAGCTCGATCACGAAGCGCGCCAGGCCGGTCATACGCTCGGCGCGCATCGGGTTGCGCTTGTAGGCCATCGCACTCGAGCCCACCTGCTCGCTCTCGAACGGCTCGAGCATCTCGCCCTCGTGCTGCAGCAGCCTCAGATCGGTCGCGAACTTCGCGGCCGAGGCGGCCACGCCGGAGAGCGCGGCGAGCACCTGTGCGTCGAGCTTGCGCGTGTACGTCTGTCCCGTCACCGCGAACACCCGGGCGAACCCCATCTTGCTCGCCACGCGGGCGTCGAGCTCGCGCACTTTCTCGTCCTCGCCGTCGAACAGCTCGAGAAAGCTCGCCTGCGTGCCCGTGGTCCCCTTCACGCCGCGGAACTGCAGCGTCTCGTGGCGGTGCAACAGCTCGTCGGCGTCGAGCGCGAAGTCTTGCATCCACAACGTCACGCGCTTGCCCACGGTCGTGAGCTGCGCGGGCTGGAAGTGCGTGTAGGCGAGGCACGGGACGGCGCGGTCGCGGCGCGCCAGCTTCGCCAGGGCCACCAGCACCGCCGCGAGCCGGCCGAGCAGCAGCTCCAGCCCCTCCCGCATCAGCACCAGGTCGGTATTGTCGGTGACGTAGGCGCTCGTCGCGCCGAGATGGAGGTAGGCCCGCGCCGCCGGGGCCTGCTCGCCCAGGTGATGGATGTGCGCCATCACGTCGTGGCGCAACCGCTTCTCGTGCTCGGCCGCGCGCTCCGGATCGGCGTCGTCCAGGTGGGCGCGGAGCTCCGCCAGCGCGCGATCGGGGATGTCGAGCCCCAGCTCCTGCTGGGCCTCCATCAGGGCGAGCCAGAGGCGCCGCCACAGCCCGATGCGCCGGCGCTCGCCCCACAGCGCCTGCATCGCGGGGGAGGCGTAGCGGGCCCCGAGCGGCGACGCGTACGTCAAACCGCGGCCTTCGCGCGGGCGACCAGCTTGCTCCAGTCGGCGAGGAACTGCTCCAGCCCGCGGTCGGTGAGCGGGTGCAGCAGCAGCTTCTTCAGCACGTCAGGCGGGAGGGTGGCCACGTCCGCCCCGATCATCGCGGCCTCGACGACGTGGCGCGGGTGCCGCATCGAGGCGGCCAGGATCTCCGTCGCGAGCTGGTAGTTGTCGAAGATGACCCGCGTCTCGCGGATCACCTCCATCCCCTCCTGTCCCACGTCGTCGATGCGCCCGATGAACGGGCTCACATAGGCCGCGCCGGCCTTGGCGGCGATGAGGCACTGCACGCTCGAGAAGCACAGCGTCACGTTCGCCCGGATCCCCTCGGCCGCGAGCCGCCGCACGGCGATCATTCCCGCTTCGATCATCGGGATCTTGACGACGATGTTGTCGGCGATCTTGGCGAGCTCTTTCCCCTCCTTCACCATCCCCTCGGTGTCCACCGCGACGACCTCGGCCGACACCGGCCCCTCGACGAGCGAGCAGATCTCCTTCAGCACGTCCCGGGGGTCGAGATCACCCGCCTGCTTCGAGAGCAGGGAGGGGTTGGTGGTGATGCCGTCGATCAGGCCGGCCTGCGTCGCCCAGCTGATGTCTTTGAGACTGGCGGTATCGAGGAAGAACTTCATGGCTCGGCCTCGCCGTAGAGGTGCGCGGGGTAGCGCACCGCCACCAGATACAGACCCTGGGGCGGCGCGGGCGGGCTGGCCGCCTGGTTGTCGGTCGCGACCAGCAGGCGGGGAAGGTCCTCCAGGGGGCGCCGGCCCAGGGCGATGTCCACCATCGCGCCCACGAGAAAGCGCACCATGCGATGCAGGAACCGGTCGGCCTCGATCGTGAACGTCACCCCCGCTCCGTCGGTCCGCGGCGCCCACTGGGCGAGCGCCACGCGGCTGCGGTAGCGGGGCTTCGCGTCTCTCCCCCCCCCCTCCCTCCCGCCCGCCGTGGCGGCCAGGCCGCGAAACTCGTGCTCCCCGGGGAGCAGCTCGGCCGCACGCGCGAGCAGCAGGACGTCGAGCGGGCGGGCGAACGCCCATTCGTACGGCCGCCGGAAGGGCGAGTGGGCGGTGTCGTCGGTGCCGATGAGATAGCGGTAGCGGCGCGCCACCGCGCTCTTGCGCGCGTGAAAGCCGGCCCGCATCGGGTGCACCCGCTCCACCCACACGTCCCGCGGCAACAGCGCGTTGAGGGCGCGGCGCAGCCCGTCCGCGTCGGCCGCCCAACGCTCACCCGCGAGAAATCCGACACCCTGCCCGAGCGCATGCACGCCCGTGTCGGTGCGTCCGGCGCCCGTCGCCGTCGTCCGCCGGCCCATCAGACGCGCGAGCACTGCCTCGAACTCCGCCTGCACCGTGCGCCCATCCCGCTGCCGCTGCCACCCCACGAACTGGGCCCCGTCGTAGTGGACCACGGCGAGGTAGGGCCGGCTCGTCACGGGCGAAAGATAGGCGGAAAGAGAGGCCCGATCAAGCCACGCAACCCGTTGTGGTATTTGACAAAAGGCGATTTTTCGGGATAGCTTTGGCAGGCCCGGAATCCTCGAATCCCCATGCCGACCTCGCCGCTCGCCCAGGCCATCGCCGCCCTCGCCAACCGCCAGTCGCTCTCGGAGCGTCACACCGCGGAAGTGTTCGCCGCCGTGATGCGGGGCGAGGCGACACCGGCGCAGATCGCCGCGCTGCTCATGGGGCTGCGCGTGAAGGGCGAGACGCCCGAAGAAGTAGCGGGCGCGGCGCGCGCGTTGCGCGACGCCATGGTGCGGGTCGTGGCGGACGGGCCCCATCTCGTGGACACCTGCGGCACGGGGGGCGGCACGGTTTCTACCTTCAACATTTCCACCGCTGCAGCGTTCGTGGCCGCAGGGGCGGGCGCGTCGGTCGCGAAGCACGGCAACCGCTCCTTCACCTCGAAGTGCGGCTCGGCCGACGTGCTCGAGGCGCTGGGCGTGCCCATCACGCTCGACGCCGCCGCGGCCGCGCGCGTGCTGCGCGAAGCGTGCCTCACGTTCCTGTTCGCCCCGACCTTCCATCCGGCCATGAAGCACGCGGGCCCCGTGCGCCGCGAGCTCGCCGTGCCGTCGGTGCTGAACCTGCTGGGGCCGCTCGCCAACCCGGCCGGGGTGCGGCGTCAGGTGGGGGGGGGGGGGGGGGGGGGGGGGGGGGGGGGGGGGAGCGTCACGACCTGGCAGCTCGACCCGGCGCGCTACCAGCTCGCGATCGCGGACGTCGCGATGCTCGCCGGCGAGGAGCCGCCGGCCAACGCGCGCCGCATCGAGCGGCTGCTCGCCGACGGGGGGGGCCGCGACGACGCGCCCGGGCGCGCCGCCGTGCTCCTCAACGCGGGCGCGGCGGTCTACGTCGCGGGCCTCGCGGCTTCCTACGACGAGGGCGTCGCCCGGGCGCGCGCGGCGCTCGAGGCGGGGAAGGGACGGGCAGTGCTGGAGCGGTTGCGGCGCGCGAGCGCTAGTATTTCCGAATGACGCCGACGACCACCCCCTGCACCGTGACGTCGCGCTCGTTCACGCGCAGCGGGCTCATCGTGGGATTCGCGGGCTCGAGCCGGATCCAGCCGCCCGGCTCGCGATAGAACTTCTTGACCGTCGCGCTCGTGCCGTGGACCAGCGCCACCACGGTCTGGCCGTTGTCGGCCTGGTTGCGCTCGTGCACGACGATGAAGTCACCGTCCTTGATGTGCTCGTCGATCATGGACTGGCCGCGCACCTTGAGGACGTAGCTGCGGCCGCGGCGCGGGAAGAGCTCGTCGGGCACGGCGAGAGCGTCGTTGCCGGTCACCGCTTCGATGGGCTCTCCGGCCGCGACCAGTCCGAGGAGCGGCAGCTCCGTGGCGCCCGTCTGGCCCTTGGGTGGCACCACCTCGATGGCGCGGCTCTCGTTATGGGCGCGGTGGATGTAGCCCTTGCGCTCCAAATTCGTGAGGTGCTCGTGCACAGTGGCGAGCGAGCGGAACGTGAAGCGTGCGGCGATTTCCTCGAAGCTCGGCGCGAACCCGTGCTCCGTGATGTGCCCGGAGATGAAGTCGAGGATCTCGCGCTGACGGCGGGTGAGCGGCACACTGTCTCCCGAACGGAAACCGAAGATTAATCTACCCGAAAATCGCCCGAACGCAAGGATGCCCAGACCGAGCCTGGAAAAGATCCTCAAGGTGGCGCAGGACCGGGCGCTCGCGCTCGAGGAACGCTCCGACGAGCTCGAGCGCCAGGCTGCGGCGGCCCCGGCGCCGCCATCGTTCCAGCAGGCGCTCGACGGGCGTGCCGTCGGCGTCATCGCCGAGGTCAAGCGGCGCTCGCCCAGCGCCGGCGCGATTCGGGAGGACCTCGACCCGGTGCGCCACGCGCGGGCGTATCAGCGGGGCGGGGCGGTGGCGATCTCGGTCCTGACCGAGCAGCCGCACTTCGGCGGCTCGCTCGCCGATCTCGCAGCCGTGGCGCGCGAGGTCGGGCTCCCGGTGCTGCGCAAGGACTTCATCGTGCACGATCTCCAGGTGGTGGAAGCGCGGGCGGCGGGTGCTGCCGCGGTGCTGCTGATTGCGCGGCTGCTCGCGCCGGGCGCGCTCCGGCGCCTGGCGCGCGCCGCGCGGGCGCAGGGGCTCGGAACGCTCATCGAGGTCCACACCGAGGACGAGCTCGATCGGGCGCTGGCCGCCGAGCCGACCGCCGTCGGGGTGAACAGCCGCGATCTGGCGACCTTCGCCGTGCATCTGGAGGCGGCCGAGCGCCTCGTGGGAAAGGTGCCGCCCGACATCCCCGCCGTCGCCGAGAGCGGCATCGCCGCTCGTCCCGACGTCGAGCGGATGGCGGCGGCGGGCGCCGATCTCGTGCTCGTGGGCACGTCCGTGGCGCGCACCGCGGATCCCGCGGCGGCGGTGCGGGCGCTGACGGGGGTGCCGCGCGTGGGGCGGCGACCGGAATGAATCGTCACCGGTATTCCCAGGCTGAAGCCTGGGCTCGGCGGGTCGCTGCCCTAAAGGGCATTGCCCTTCAGGGCACTGACGCGCCGAGCCCACCCTTCAGGGTGGGAAAACCGATCGAGGAGAGGATCATTCCAACGTGACCATCCCCAACCTCGTCGAACGCGCGGTGGACGGGCGGTTCGGCCCTTACGGCGGCCGCTACGTGCCGGAGACCCTCATGGCGGCGCTGGAGGAGCTGGAACGCGTGTACGAGGCCGCGAAGGGCGATGCGGAGTTCTGGGGGGAGTTGGACGGACTGCTCAAGGACTACGTCGGTCGTCCCACGCCGCTCACGGAGACGCCGCGGCTCGGCGAGCAGCTGGGCGACGGCGTGATCGTCGCCCTGAAGCGCGAGGACCTGAACCATACCGGCGCGCACAAGATCAACAACACGCTCGGCCAGGCGCTGTTGGCGCGGCGCATGGGCAAGCGGCGCATCATCGCGGAGACGGGCGCCGGGCAGCACGGCGTGGCGACGGCCACCGTGTGCGCCCGCTTCGGGCTCGACTGCGTCGTCTACATGGGCGAGGAGGACATGCGGCGCCAGCGGCTCAACGTGTACCGCATGGAGCTGATGGGCGCCAAGGTCGTGCCGGTGACGTCGGGTACCAAGACGCTGAAAGACGCCACCAACGAGGCCCTGCGTGACTGGGTCACCAACGTGACGACGACGCACTACATCATCGGATCCGTGGTCGGGCCCGATCCCTTCCCGCGCATCGTCCGGGACTTCCAGACCGTGATCGGCCGCGAGGCGCGGGCGCAGGTCCGCGAGCGCTGGGGACGCCTGCCGAAGAGCGTCGTGGCGTGCGTGGGCGGGGGTTCGAACGCGATGGGCATCTTCGCCGCGTTCCTGGACGACCGCGACGTGGAGCTGGTCGGCGTGGAGGCGGCCGGGGAGGGGCTGGGGACAGAGCGGCACGCGGCGTCGCTGGCGCGGGGTCGGCCGGGCGTGTTTCACGGCAGCCTGAGTTATCTGCTGCAGAACCCCGACGGCCAGGTGCAGCCGGCCCATAGCGTGTCGGCGGGCCTCGACTACCCGGGGGTCGGGCCGGAGCACGCTTTCTTGAAGGACAGCGGTCGGGTATTGTATGAGGCGGTGACCGACCGGCAGGCCCTGGAGGCGTTCGCCGGGCTGTCCCGGCTCGAGGGGATCCTCCCTGCCCTGGAGAGCGCCCACGCCGTCGCGTGGGTGCTCGGGCAGCGCGGGCACTGGCGTGCGGGCGACATCGTGTTGATCAACCTGAGCGGCCGGGGTGACAAGGACGTCGCGATGGTGGCCGAGCTGAGCGGAGCGGTCCGTTGAGCGGGGCGAGCCGGTTCCCGGCTCCCATCTCCGAGCTGGCGCTGCCGCCGGCGCAGGTCGAGGACCTGATGCAGGTCGTGTCGAAGGGCATCAGGGCCACCCAGCTCTACCTGCCGAACAATCCCGTGTACCAGCGCGCGGTCGACAACATCCGCGCCGCGTTCCGGCAGATCTGGCACGCGACCGACGATCTGCACTTCGACGTGGGCGAGACCGAGCTGCGCTGGGAAGACGCGGTCGTCTACAGCCAGGACCAGCGCAACGAGAGCATCGCCTGGACGCTGTACAAGGACGGCGTCCGCTCGCTCGCGTTCAAGCCCGGCGTCGAGGAGACGGAGATCGTGCGCTTCCTCGGCGTGTTGCAGCAGTCACGTAACCTCCAAGCCGACGCGGCCGACGACCTGCTGACCCTGCTGTGGGCGCAGGACTTCCAGTTCATCAGCTACACCTTCCGCGAGCTCGCCACCGAGACCGCGGCCCCAATCGAGGCCGCGGAAACCATCCCGTCCACGCCGCCCACCGAGGTGCGGCGCTACGTGCAGGAAGAGGCTCCGCCGAAGCGCGAAGGGCTGGTGTCGATCGACGAGTTCGACACCACACTCTACTTCCTGGAGGAGAAGGAGGTCGACTACCTCAAGCAGGACGTCGAGCGGGAGTACTCGCAGGATCTGCGGCGCAACGTGCTGTCGATGTTGTTCGACCTGCTCGAGTTGCAGACGTACGGCACGGTGCGGGCCGAGCTGATCTCGATCGTCGAGAACTTCATCCCGTACCTGCTGGGCGCCGGCGACTTCCGATCGGTGGCGTTCATCCTGCGCGAGACCCGCGTCCTGCTGCAGCGCGCCCGCGAGCTGATTCCGGAGCACCGTCAGGCGCTGGAAACCCTGCCCGCGCGCCTGTCGCAGCACGATGCGCTGTCGCAGCTGCTGCAGTCGCTCGACGAGGCGGCGGTGCATCCGACGGAGGAGGAGCTGGGCGAGTTGTTCCAGGAGTTGGGGGCGGACGCCCTGGCGACGCTCGTGGGGTGGATCCCCAAGCTTCACAACGAGCGCGTGAAGGAGCTGGTGCACGCCGCCGCTGCGCGGCTGGCGCAGGCCCACCCGGGCGAGGTGCTGAAGGCGCTCGCGAGCGAGGACAGCGCGGCGCAGCTCGAGATGGTGCGGCTGACGGGTCGGTTGAAGCTGCCCGGCGCCCCGGACGGCATGGAGCCGCTGCTGGCGAGCGGCGACCGCACGCTCAAGCTCGCCGTGGTCGACGCGCTGCAGGCGATCTCGAGCCCCTCGGCCATGCGGCTGCTCGAGAAGGCGATCGACGACTCGGACCGCGACGTGCGCATCGCCGCCGTGCGCTTCCTCGCGGCGCGCGGCTACCGCAATGCGGCGACGCGCGTCGAGGGCGCGGTGACCAGCGGAAAGCTCAAGAACGCCGACCTCACGGAGAAGATGGCGTTCTTCGAGGCCTTTGGCTCGCTCGTGGGCGGGAAGGGGATCGCCGTGCTCGAAAAGATGCTCGCGCCCAAGGGCCTGCTCGCCAAGAAGGAAAACCCCGAGACCCGCGCCTGCGCGGCGATGGCGCTCGGCAAGATCCGCACGCCCGAAGCGCGCGCCGTGCTGGAGCGCACCGCGCAGGACAAGGAGCCCCTGGTGCGCAACGCGGTGAGCCGGGCGCTGCGCGAGGCGGCCACATGACGGGCGGCGGCCCCCCCTCCCCCCCCTCCCCCCCACCTCCCCGGGGCTCGATCGCCGAGACCGTCCAGACCACCGACGGGTTCCTGCGGCACGCCGGGCGCGAGTTCCTCATCGTGCTCTACACCGCGTTCCGCTCGCTCAAGCTCTACCCGCTCGAGAACCAGCAGGTGCAGAAGGCGCTCGACGATCTCGCGCACACCGCGAAGCATCTGCTCGACGTCGAGAAAGAGCTCGAGCTGCGGCTGCAGGGCGAGTTCATCTTCGTGAACTCCGTACGCCTGCGCCTCGACCTCGACAATTACGCGTCCTTCTCCCACATCCTCGGCGTCCTGCGGCAGTGCGGCATCGGTGCCGTGCGGGTCGACGAAGGCGTGGAGCGCAAGCAGCTGCAGGTGTTCGTGTCGCTGCTCCTCTCCTACGCCGCCAAGGAGGCGAACCCCAACAAGGTGCTCGAGGTCAGCCAGAAGCTATCCGATGCCGGCGTGACCCACATCGGCGTGGAAGCGCCGCTCGAGACCGAAGAAGACGTCGAGGACGCAGAGCGGCAGAAGGAGGCCGCGAAGCGCACCTACGCCCGGTCGGTGGCCGTCACCAAGGAGGTCATCAATAGCATTCGGATGGGCCGCACCGCGAACGTCAAGAAGGTGAAGCGCGCGGTCCAGGCGATCGTCGACCAGGTGCTGAACAACGAGGCCTCCCTGGTGGGCCTCACCACCCTGCGCGACTACGACGAGTATACGTTCACCCACTCGGTCAACGTCTGCATCTTCGGGGTCGCGCTCGGCCGCAAGCTCGGCCTCACCAAGCTCCAGCTGTACGACCTCGGGATGGCCGCCCTGTTCCACGACGTGGGCAAGTCGCGGGTGCCGCTCGAAGTGTTGAACAAGCAGGGCGGCCTCTCCGACGAGGAGTGGCGCATCATGCAGGCCCACCCCTGGCTGGGCGTGCTGACGCTGTTCGGACTGCGCGGCTATGGGGAGATCCCCTACCGCGGGATGATCGTCGCGTACGAGCACCACATGAAGACCGACCTCACCGGCTACCCCAAGTCGGTCCGGTCGCGCGAGCTGTCGATCTACTCGAAGATCGTGGCGGTTGCCGACGGCTTCGACGCCGCGACCAGCCGCCGCGCCTACCAGACCGTGCCGATCCAGCCGGACCAGGTGCTCAAGGAGATGTGGGAGAACCCGCGGCGCGGCTACGATCCCATCGTGGTGAAGGCGTTCATCAACCTGATCGGCATCTACCCCGTGGGTACCTGCGTCATCCTCGACACCCTCGAGGTTGCGCTCGTGCACAACGCGAACCCGGACGTGGCGCACGTGCACCGGCCGGTCGTACGCATCGTGACCACGCCCGACGGCGCGCTGCAGCATCCCGGGTTTCTCGCGGATCTGGCGCAGAAGGACGGCCAGGGCAACTTCCCCCGCACGATCGTCAAGGTCACTGACCCCGTCAAATACGGCATCAACGTCAGCGACTACTTTGTCTGAGCACCCGATCGCCGCGCGCTGGCGGTCCATCCGCACCGGAGGGGGGGACGCGGGGACAGCCCGGCGCGCGGCGCTCATCCCGTACCTCACCGCGGGCTTCCCCACGCCTCAGCTGTCGCTCGAAGCGCTGCGCGTGGTGGAGGCCGCCGGCGCCGATCTCATCGAGGTGGGCGTGCCGTTCTCGGATCCGCTCGCCGACGGCCCCACGATCCAGCGCTCGACCCAGACCGCGCTGGACCGGGGGATGACGGTGCCGCGGGTGCTGGAGCTGATCGAGCGCGCGGCGCTCAAGGTCCCCGTGGTCGTGATGACGTACGTGAACCCGGTCCTCGCCTACGGGCTGGAGCGCTTCGTCGCCGATGCGGCCGCCGCGGGCGCGTCCGGGCTGCTGCTCACCGATTTCCCGGCCGGAGCCGATCCGCGCGTCGAGGCCGTGGTCGCGGCGAGCCCGCTGGCGCTGATCCGTCTCATCGCGCCCACGACCACGGCGGAGCGGCTGGGCCGCGCCGTGGGGGGAGGCGCGAGCGGGTTCCTCTATCTCATCTCCCGGCTCGGCGTGACCGGGGCGCGGGATCAGGTGCCCGCGGATCTCCCGGACCACGTCGCGCGGGTGCGCGCGGCCAGCGATTTGCCGCTCGCCGTGGGATTCGGGCTCAGCACCCCGGCGCAGGCGCGCGCCACCGCCCGGCTGGCCGACGGCGTGGTGGTCGGCAGCGCGCTGGTGGAGGCGCTGGGCGCCGGGGGGAGCAGCGCGGCGGAGCGCCTGGTGCGCGACCTCGCGGCGGCGGTACGGGGTGAGGGAGGGACGGCGTGACCGCGAACCGGCTGGTGGCGATCTACACGCGGGCGCTCGCGATCAGCGGGCCGGCGCTGGTCGTGGCGGTGCTGATCGCGGACCCGCGGTGGACGGGACAGCTGCCGGAGACACTGGTCATGCTGGGCGCCACGATCATGCTGCGCGGCGCGCAGGTGTCCCTCAGCAAGTACTCCTACCTCACGCAGACCGGCCTCGTGGCGCTCGTCGGGAGCCTGCTCGTGGGTGTCTCGGCAACGGTGCTCGCGGTGGCGCTGGGCGTGCTCGGCGCCGACTGGCTGTGGCAGAAGAAAATGCTCCGCGCGGCGCTCGTCAACTTGGGGCGCGAGATCACCGCCCTGGTCGGCGCGTTCGGGGTGTACGCGGGAACGCTGCGGCTGTCGGAGGCCGCGGCCCCCGGGCTCCACGTCGAGCTCGTGCCGGCGCTGTTCTTCTACGCGCTTGCGTATTTCGTCATCAGCCGGCTGCTGTTTTACTTCTCGGTGATCATCCGCGAGAAGCTCGAGCAAGACGAGCGCCTGCTGATCCTGCGCTACGAGTGCATCGCCTACGGGGCGACCCTGATCGCGAGCGGCATCGTGGTGGGGACCGTTGTCTACTGGCCGCCGCTCGCCTGGCCGTTCGTCGCGGTGCCGCTGGGCGCGTTGGGGCTCGTGTTCAAGCACATAATCGAAGAGGCGATCGCCGCCGAGGAGCTGAACAAGATCCACGCGATGGAGGCCGTGATCACGAGCAACGTGAGCCTGGACGACTCGTTCGCGCGCATCGAGCGGCTGGCGCATCGGCTCGTGGACTGGGGGGACTTTCGCATCTATCGCCGCCAGGACGGGGTGCTGCGGCTGGCCTACCGAGGTTCGATCGGGCGGGCGGAGCGCGGCGAGCCGAGCCCGGATACCGCGGTGCTGCGGGAGCAGGTCGCGCAGAGCGGCCAGGCCGTCGTGATCAACGACGTGACGCGCGACAGGCGAGTGGCGGACGCGCCGCTCTACGTGCAGAGCCTCGTGATGGTCCCGCTCAAGTTCGGGGACACCGTGATCGGCACGCTCGAGCTCGAGCACCACAAGCGCAAGCTATACCGGCCGAAGGACGTGTTCACCATCCATACCTTCGCGAATCAGCTGGCCACCGCGATCCACATCACGGAGCTGCGTCGTCCGCTGCTCGAGACGGTGGAGACGATGACCCAGCAGCTCGCGACCCTGGCGCAGGCCGCGCAGTCGCTGCGCCACGCCGCGAGCGCGGTGGCCCAGTCCACCGGCACCATCCGCCGCGGCGTGCTGGCCGAGGAGGGGGAGGTCTCGGGGGGACTCCAGGCCACGGAGAGCCTGGCGCAGGTGTCCCGCCGGGTCTCGGAGGACGGCACCGAGGCGGCGCAGGCGTCCACCACGGCGAGCGAGGTCGCGCACAAGAACCGCGACCAGATCCGCGACGCCATCCAGCGTCTCGTCGCGCTCAAGACCTTCGTGAGCGAGGCCTCGGGACAGGTGCAACGGCTCGGCCAGGTGAGCCGCCGCATCACCGGGTTCATCGCCTCGATCCGCGAGCTGGCCGACATGACGAACCTGCTCGCCCTGAACGCGGCGATCGAGGCCGCGCGGGCGGGGAAACACGGCAAAGGCTTCGCCGTGGTGGCCGAGGAGGTGCGCCGGCTCGCCGAGCAGAGCGCGACGGCGGCGCTCGAGGCGGGGGAGCTGGTGCAGGACATCCACCGCCAGGTGGGCGAGGTGGTGGAGCAGATGCGGCGCGGGCAGGTGAACGTGGGCGGCGTGGAGGAGCTGTCGTCCGCGGCCCTGGAGGCGCTGGACGCCATCGTGGCCGCGACGGCGGAGGCCACGGCGCACGCGCAGCGCATCGCGTCCGCAGCCGGCGAGCAGGACAAGGCGTTCGGGGTCCTGCGCCAGCGGATCAACGCCGTGGCGGCGATCGCCGGAAAGAACCGCGCCGAGGTGGACGACGTGGCGACGCGAGCCGACGAGGCGGCGCGGGGGCTCACGGACCTGGAACGCGCCACCCGCCAGCTCGAAGGGGTCGCCGCGATGCTGCGGGAGCTGACCCGCGGCTTTGCCAGCGTCGCGTAGCCCGCTTACCATTCCCCGGTGCCCATGGCGGAGCGTGTGTACGTGGCGCTGGGGTCGAATCTCGGGGACCGCGCGGGGCATCTGGCGCACGCGCGGGCGCGCCTCGCGGCCCTGCCGCGCACGCAGCTGGTCCGGGCCTCCCGGGTCGAAGAGACCGCTCCACTCGGCCCCATCGCGCAGGGCCCGTACCTGAACCAGATGGTGCTGCTCGAGACGGAGCTCGAGCCCGTCGAGCTGCTCCGGCACCTGCACGCGATCGAGGCGGAGCGGGGGCGTGTACGCACCGTGCGGTGGGGCCCGCGCACGCTGGACCTGGACGTCGTGCGCTACGGCGAGCGCACCGTGCGGCAGCCGGAGCTCACCATCCCCCATCCCGAGCTGCCCCACCGCGACTTCTGGCGGCGCGAGATCGCCGAGCTCGACGCCGCTGCTCCGCGACCTACGCCCGATGACTGACGAGCGCCGGGCGGTCACCACGCACGAGCTCCTGAGAATGAAGGAGCAGGGGGAGCGGATCGTCGTGCTCACCTGCTACGACGCCCTGTTCGCCCGGCTGCTGGACGCGTCCGGCGTGGACATCCTGCTCGTGGGCGACTCGGTGAACCAAGTGCTCGCGGGCGCCGAGACCACGCTGTCCGCGACGCTCGAGCAGATGATCTACCACACGAAGATCGTGCGCCGCGGGGCCCAACGGGCGATGGTGGTCTGCGATCTGCCGTTTCTCAGCTACCAGGTCTCGCCCCAGGACGCGATCAGAAACGCCGGGCGTGTGTTGCAAGAGACGGGTTGCCACGCGGTGAAGCTCGAAGGCGGGCGCCCCATGGCCGAGACGGTGCGCGCGCTCGTGGAGATTGGGATTCCCGTGATGGGCCATCTCGGCCTCACACCGCAGTCGGTGCACGCCCTGGGCGGCTACCGCGTGCAGGGCCGGGACGAGCCGACCGCCGAGCGGCTCAAGGGCGACGCGCGGGCGCTCGAGGAAGCGGGCGCGTTCTCGCTCGTGCTGGAGCTCGTTCCCGCGCCGCTGGCCTCCCAGATCACCAAGGCCCTCACGATTCCCACGATCGGAATCGGCGCGGGCCCGGCGTGTGACGGGCAGGTGTTGGTGCTCCACGACATGCTGGGCCTGAACGAGGAGTTCGCGGCCAAGTTCGTGAAGCGCTACGCGGCGCTCGCCGAGGACGTGCGCGAGGCGGTGCGGCTGTTCGCGGCCGAGGTGCGCGAGGGGCGGTATCCCGGGCCGGAGCATTCGTTCCCGAAATGACGCGTCGTCATCGTGACCTGTCGCGGCGGGAGGCGATCGCGCTGCTCGGTGCGGCCGCGCTGACGCCGCTCGTGCGCCCGGGGCGACGCGGCTTCGCGCCCCACTCCAGCGGGCCGGGGTTTCGCATCCGCACGATCACGGTGGGCACGAACCTTCGCAGCCCCTCCGACACCGCACCGGTCGAGGCCGCGCTCGCCTCTCTCAAGCGGGCGCAGCGGGTCCTCACCGACGCAGGCTACGAGGTGCAGACCATCCGCATCGCGACCCAGCCCTTTCTGGAGGAAGCCGGACGCGGCGCGCGCGCGGACGCGGTGGCCGCCCTGCAGGCGCTCGACCGCGCCGTGGTGACCGAGCACGCACTCTTGAGCATCGGTCCCGCGCTGGCTCCTGACGGTGACGATCCGGAGTTCCCCGCATGGGCCGCCGAGCTCGCCCGGACGACTCGGAACCTGAGTTTCACGGTGCGGGTCGCGTCGCTGGATCGCGCGGCCTCACCCCGTGGGGTCACCGCCGCGGGTGAAGCCATGGTGGCGATCGCGCGCGCCACCGCCGGCGGCATCGGCAACTTCCGGTTCGCCGCCGCCGCCAACGTTCCGGCGGGGACACCGTTCTTTCCCGTCGCGTACCACCACGGGTCGGACGCCGTGGCCGTCGGTCTCGAATCGCCCCCGTTGCTCTCCGCCGCATTCGCCGGAGCGAACACGTTGGCGGAGGCCAAACAACGTCTCACGGCGACGCTCGAGGCCCGGCTCGGACCCTTGGAGCGGCTGGTGCGGCAGGTCGCGCGCCGAGACGAACGGGAGTATCTGGGCATCGACGTCTCTCCCGCGCCGGGCAAGGACGCCAGCATCGGAGCGGCCGTCGAGGTGCTCACCGGGGTCCCGTTCGGTAGCGCCTCGACCCTCGCCGGGTGCGGAGCGATCACCGACGTCCTCAAGAGCCTGCGGGTCAAGACGTGCGGGTATTCGGGACTCATGCTCCCGGTCCTGGAGGATCCGGTGCTCGCGCGACGCGCATCGGAAGGGCGGTTCAGCGTGCGCGAGCTGCTCCTGTACTCGAGCGTCTGCGGCACGGGGCTCGACGTCGTGCCCCTGCCGGGCGACACGCCAGCGGATCAGCTGGCGGCCTTGATCGCCGACGTGGCGGCACTGTCCACCAAGCTTCGCAAGCCGCTCTCCGCGCGGTTGTTTCTGGTACCCGGGAAGGCGGCCGGGGAGATGGCCCATTTCGACGATCCATATCTGACCGACTGCGTCGTGATGAAGGCGGAGTAGGGCGGCTCATCATGCGCGAGGTCACGACGCCCGAGGACATGCGCGCCTGGTCGCGCGCCGAGCGGGCGCGCGGCCGGCGCATCGGGTTCGTGCCGACGATGGGATTCCTGCACCAAGGCCACTTGCGACTCGTCGATCGCGCCCGCGAGCGCGTCGACCGCGTCGTGCTGAGCATCTTCGTGAACCCGCTGCAGTTCGGCCCCACGGAGGATTTCGCAGCCTATCCCCGCGACCTCGGGCGCGACCGGCGGCTCGCGGCCGACCGTGGGGTCGACTGCCTCTTCCTGCCGGAGACGACGGCGTTGTACCCGAGCGACCCGCTCGTGCGCGTCGCCCCCGGCCCGATGGCCGACACGCTCGAGGGGGCGGCCCGGCCGGGGCACTTCGCGGGCGTGCTCACCGTGGTCGCCAAGCTGTTCCACATCGTCGAGCCCGACGTCGCGGTGTTCGGGCGCAAGGACTTCCAACAGGCGATGCTGGTGCGGCGCATGGCGGCCGACCTGGACTTCGCGCTCGAGGTGGACGTCGCGCCCACGGTGCGGGAGCTGGATGGGCTCGCGCTCTCCTCGCGCAACACCTATCTGAACGGCGACGAGCGCCGCGCCGCGGTTGCGCTGTCGCGCGCCCTGCGCGCCGTGGAGCAGGCGTGGCGCGCGGGCGAGGCCGACCCGAAGGCCCTGGAGCGACGCGGCATGGCCGTGCTCAACGCTCCGGGCGTGACCCCGGAGTACCTCGCGCTCGTGGACGACCAGCTGCGCGCGGTGGCTCGCGCCGACGCCCGCACCGTCGTGGCGATCGCCGCGCGGGTGGGCGCGACGCGGCTCATCGACAACGTGGTGCTGGGGGAAGGGGTGGCGAGCGACGAATCGGTTCGGACCACATGACCCTGCCTGAATGGGCCGTCGTTACGCCGGAGCGGGGGGCGCATATCGAGCGCGTGGCGGCGCTGCTCTCCACCTGGGCGACGGCGCTGCGGGTCCCCGCCGCCGAGCGCGCGCGCTGGCTCCGCGCCGCGTGGCTGCACGACGCGCTCCGGGACGCGCCCGCGGCCGACGAGCTGCAGCACGGTCCGATGGCGGCGGAGCGCGCCGCGCGGGATGGCGAGCGCGACCAGGGTGTGCTGGACGCCGTGCGCTACCACTCGCTCGGCCACGCCCGCTGGGAGGACGTTGGGAAGATGCTGTACCTCGCGGACTACCTCGAGCCGGGCCGGCCGTTCGACCGGGAGGCGCACCGCGCCCTCGCCGCGCGCGTGCCCGGGGAGCGAGACGCGGTGCTGCGGGACGTCGCCGCCCGGCGCATCGCCCGGGTGATCGTTTCCGGCTGGCCGCTCGTGCGCGAAACGGTGGACTTCTGGAACTCCCTGCTCGCGCCCTGATCGCGCTCGCGCTGGCGTTCGCCGCTTGCCGCGACCAACGGGCCGCCCCGTCGAAGGTCGCCGTGCCGGGCGAGGGCGGAGACGGAGGGCCGCGGGTCACCGTGGAAGTGCTCAACGCGAGCGGCAAGCCTGGCCTCGCGAAGGCCGCGACGCGCCTCTTGCGCCAGGCGGGCATCGACGTCCTCACCTTCCGCAACGCGCCGGACTCCGTGGGTGCGCTGGATTCGACGCGGATTCTCGTGCGGCGCGGGGGCAGCCCCGTCGGGGAACGGATCCGCAAGGCGCTCGGCACGGGTCGCGTGGCCGTGGAGCCGGACGCCCGGCGGCTACTCGACGCGAGCGTGCTCCTCGGGGCGGACTTCGCGCCGCCGCGCCTCGAGTTCCACCCGTAGCTGCCCGCAGGCGGCGCTGATGTCGAGCCCGCGGCTCCGCCGCAGCACGGCGACCACGCCGCGCGCCTTGAGCCGCCGCTCGAACGCCAGCATCTGCGCCCGTGCGCTCGGCGTGAGGTCCGGCGCACCACCGGGATGGAGCGGCAGCAGGTTCACGAGCGCGCCCAGGGGCCGCGCCAACTTCGCCAGCCGATCGGCGTCTTCGAGCGCATCGTTCTTCCCGCCGATCAGGACGTATTCCAGCGTCACGCGGCGGCGAAATTGCTGCAGCGCCTTCATCACGTCGGGAAGGCCGTACTTCTTTTCGATCGGCATCAGCTCGCGCCGCCGCTCGGCCGTCGGGGCGTGGAGCGACAGGGCGAGACGGAACTGCTCCGGACGCCGGGCGAGCCGCGCCAGGTTCGGCAGGATACCCACCGTGGAGACGGTGACGTGCCGGGCGCCGATGCCGAGGCCGTCCGGATGGTTCAGGATGGTGAGCGCCGTGTCCACGGCGTCCCAGTTCAGGAGCGGCTCGCCCATCCCCATGAACACCACGTTGGTCGGCTTGAGGGACGGGTCGAGGAGCATGAGCTCCCGAACTTGACCGGTGATCTCGGCGGCGCTCAAGTTCTGGCGGAACCCCATGCGCCCCGTGGCGCAGAACACGCATCCCAACGCACATCCTTCCTGCGACGAGATGCACAGCGTCCGGCGCCGCCCCTCGGGAATGAGCACCGACTCGATCGCTTCCCCCCCGCCCAAGCTCCACAGGTACTTCTCGGTGCCGTCGCGGGACAGCTGGCGCGCCGTGAGCTCGAGGCGCCGCAGGGGAAAGGCCTCCGCGAGCGCACGGCGCAACCCGGTGGGCAGATCGCTCGCGTCGTCCCACGATGCCGCCGGTCGCTGCCACAGACGCGGCACGATCTGCTTGGCGCGATAGGCCGGCTCACCGCGGGCGGCGAGCCACTGGGCCAGCGCGTCGCGCGCCGCGTCGGGCGCGAGCGACAGGAGGTCGATCATCGCAGTCGCGCCTCGAGCCCCACGCGGTAGGCCGCGCCGACGTCGTTCAGGGCGGCGTCGCGCGCGAAGCTCAGGCGGTACCGCCCGACCGTGACGCGCATCCCGGCGACGGGCCGCCACCCCGCGTCGCCGTAGCTCCCTTCGCGCACCACCACGAAGTCCGCGGCGAATACGTTCCCCACTTCGAACGCGGCGCCGAACTGGTGATCCGCGGTGAACCCATGGGCGAACGCCATCCCGTAGCGCGCGCGAATCGCGCCCGTCGTGCCGCCCTCCCACAGGGCGCCGTGCCATACGCGCAGCTCCGCGCCGGCGTACAGGTCCTGCGCCGGATCGTTCGCGGCGAAGCGCGAGAAGAAGTGCGTCGCGGCGGCGACGCGCGCCCAGTCCGAGATCGCGCGGCTCGCCCCGACGTCGAGGGTCCAGCGATCGGCGCGCGTGGCATCGAGCTGGGTGTCCTGGTAGGCAAGCGTCGCGCCCACGGTCGTGGCGGCCGCCGTGGTCGTCCAGTTGACACCGATCGTCTGCGTGTAGTAGGGGATGCCCCCCGGATCGGGGTCGGGACTGAGCGTGGTGCGCACCAGATCGCCGATGCTCATGCGGCCGTACACCAGCCCCACCCCCCCGATGCGCGTGACGCGCGCGCGGGCGGTCAGCAACACACCCTGCGCACCGACCTCAGGCGACGTCTCGATCGCTTCGAACGCGACGCTGCCGCGCTCCGGCCCCGTCGGCTGCGCGGGGTTCCAGAACGCCGCTGCGCCGCCCGTGGCGAGGGCGGGTGGAATCGGAAGCGTGGTGGCCGCGAGTCGCCACAGCTCCGTGCCGGCCGATTGCTGTGCGGCGAGGAGCCCGGGAAGCAGCGTAAGTAACGTGCCCCAAATGCGTTGCATCTCGCCCATAACTTAACTATCTTCAAGCGTTTAGGACACTTGGACCACTGTGCGCCTGTCAGAGCTACTCACGCCGCCCCGCATCAGGGTCCCCCTGCACGCGACGGACAAAGAAGGCGTGCTGCGGGAGCTGGTGGATCTGGTGGTGGTGGGGAATGGAGCGCAGTCGGGCGAGGTCCTCGGGGCGATTCTCGAGCGGGAGCGGCAGTTTCCGACCGGTATCGGCTACGGGGTGGCGGTGCCCCACGGGAAGACGCCCGCCCTGTCCGCGCTGGTGGTCGTAGCGGGCACGACCCCGGCGCCGGTGCCTTATGAAACCATCGATGGGCAGCCGGTGCGCCTGTTCTTTCTGCTCGCCGGGCCCGAGTCGGCGGCGGGGGCGCACGTGAAGGCGCTCAGCCGGATCTCCCGACTGGTGCGCCGCGAGCAGGTGCGGTGCCGGCTGCTCGACGCGCGCACCCCGGAAGAATTCTACCGCGCCGTGTGCCAGGCGGAGGTACCATAGACAGCGTGAGCGCCACATCCCGGCGCACGCACCGCTGCGGGGAGTTGCGCGCGCAGCACGTCGGCCAGCGGGTCCGGCTGGGTGGCTGGGTGCACCGCCAGCGTGACCTGGGCGGCATCGTGTTCCTCGACCTGCGCGACCGGGCCGGCATCGTGCAGGTGGCGATCGGCCCGGACGCACCGGAGCACGTGCGGAGCGTCGCGGGCGGACTCACGAGCGAGACGGTGGTCGAGCTGGAGGGCGAGGTCGCGGCGCGGCCGGCGAACATGAAGAACGCCGACCTACCGACGGGCGACGTGGAGGTGCGCGCGACCAAACTCGCGGTGGTCGGGCGGGCGGTGACGCCCGCGATTCCTGTGGCCCGGGGCAAGGGTGAGGAGTTGCCCGCCGAGGAGCTGCGGCTCAAGTACCGCCATCTGGACCTGCGGCGTCCGGAGATGCAGGCGAACCTCATCCTGCGGCACCGGCTGCTGCAGCGGGCGCGGAAAGTGCTCTCGGACCTCGGATTCCTCGAGATCGAGACGCCGGTGCTGACCAAGCCCACCCCCGAGGGGGCGCGCGACTACCTCGTCCCGTCGCGCGTGAACCCGGGCGAGTTCTACGCCCTGCCGCAATCCCCCCAGATCTACAAGCAGCTGCTGATGGTCGCGGGGTTGGACCGCTACTTCCAGCTCGCCCGCTGCTTTCGCGACGAGGACCTTCGCAACGACCGCCAGCCCGAGTTCACACAGATCGACATCGAGGCGTCGTTCGTCCAGATGGACGACGTGCTCGACTACGTCGAGACCGTCCTCGTCGCCCTGTGGGACGAGGCAGGTCATCAGGTCGGGCGGCCGTTCCCGCGCATCACCTGGCACGAAGCGATGGAGCGGTACGGCACCGACAAGCCGGACCTGCGCTATGACTTGCCGATCGCCGACTGGACGGCGCAGGTGCAACCGCTGGAGGTGCCTTTCGTGCAGGCGGCGTTGAAGGACGGCGCGCGCGTCCGGGGGCTCGCCGTGAAAGGGGGCGGCGCGCTGTCGCGCAAGGACGTGGATCAGCTCGCGGAGGCGGCGAAGCAACTGGGCGGCGCGGGCCTGGCGTGGGTGAAGCGGCAGGGCGAGCAGGTCTCGGGCTCCGTGGGGAAGCACTTCACCACGACGGCCCTGGGGGCGCTGGGCGTGGGCGATGGCGACGCGGCACTCCTGACCGTCGGTCCCGACCGCGTGACATCGCCCGTGCTCGACCGGGTGCGCCGCGAGGTGATTCGCCGGCTCGCACCGGCGCCCAAGGCGGTGCACGCGTTCTGCTGGGTGGTGGATTTTCCGCTGTTCGAACCGGACCCCGAGACCGGGAAGCCCGTCTTTGCCCATCATCCGTTCACGTCGCCGCGTCCCGAGGATCGCGCGCGCCTCGACGGCGATCCCTACGCCTGCCGGGCGCTCCACTATGACGCCGTCTACAACGGCAACGAGCTTGGCTCGGGGTCGATCCGCATCACGGATCGGGACCTGCAGATCAAGATCTTTCATAAGCTCGGGTTGACGGACGAGGAGTGGCAGCAGCGCTTCGGGTTTCTCATCGACGGCCTCGGTGCCGGCGCGCCGCCGCACGGCGGGTTCGCGATCGGATTCGATCGCGTGGTGATGCTGCTCGCCGGCGCGGGATCGCTGCGGGACGTGATCGCGTTTCCGAAGACCACGACGGCGCGCGCCCTGTTCGAGGGCGCTCCGGCGCCCGCCAACCCGGCGGATCTGAAGGCGCTGCACATCAAGGTGGAGCGATGAGCGACGAGATCACCCATCGTCTCTCGGCCGAAGGGGTCGATCCCCTGGCCCTGGCGGGCGTGAACGATGGCAACCTGATAGAGCTGGCGAAACGGCTGGGAGTGCGGGTGTCGCTGCGCGGCGACACACTCTCGCTCCAGGGCCCGCTCCCCGCCGTCGAGCGCGCCGCGCAGGTGGCGCAGGCCCTCGTGGACCTGGCGCGCATGGGCGAGACGCTGGAGGTGGCGGACGTGGACCGGATGGTGGGCGAGGAGGCCCAGGGGACGCTCGGCCGGCCGGCCGAGGGTGAGTACAAGATCATCCTGCCCGGGCTGCGCCGGGTGATCCAGGCGAAGAGCGCGGGCCAGCGGCAGTATCTGGAGGCGATCGCGCAGCACGACATCGTGGTGGGCATCGGCCCGGCGGGCACCGGCAAGACCTACCTGGCGGTGGCGGCCGCGGTGGACGCGTTGTCGCGCAAGCGGGTGCGCCGCATCGTGCTGGCGCGGCCGGCCGTCGAGGCCGGGGAGAGCCTGGGGTTCCTGCCGGGGGACGTGCACGAGAAAGTGGATCCCTACCTGCGGCCGCTGTACGACGCGCTCGAGGACATGATGCCGCGCGACCGCGTGCAGAAGGCGATCGAGTCCCGGATAATCGAGATCGCACCGCTCGCGTACATGCGGGGCCGGACGCTATCCGACGCGTTCGTGATCCTCGACGAAGCGCAGAACGCCACCGGGATGCAGATGAAGATGTTCCTCACGCGCCTCGGTGTGAACTCGCGCGCCGTGATCACCGGCGACAAGACCCAGATCGACCTGACGAACCGGGAGGACTCGGGACTGCTCCAGGTGGAGCGCATTCTGCCGGGCATCGAGGGCATCGCGTTCTGCTATCTCACGGAGACGGACGTCGTGCGCCACCGGCTGGTGCGGGACATCATCCGCGCGTACGCGGAAGACGCGCAGGGCTGAGATGCGACTCCCCACGAAGGACCAGGTGCGGTACCACGGCATCCGCTGGGTGTGGGTGGTGCTGCTGGCGGCGCTCGCGTACGTGGCGTTCCCGTCGAGCGCCACCAACGTGGAACCCCTGCCCGTCGGGACGCCGGCCGATCATGACGTGGTTGCCCCGTTCACCTTCCCGGTGAACAAGTCGGACGAGGAGCTGGCCCGCGAAGCCGAGGAGCTCGCCGGCACGGTGAAGCCGATCTACCAGTTCCAGGACCGCGCGCTCGACAGTGCGGTTGCGGCGGTGCGCGGCTTTTTCGCGGCGCTCGAGACGGCGGCGGATCAGGGCGGCGCCGCCGCGATTGCCGCCGCCGCGAAGGCGCAGGGCGTGGGCCTCACGGGCGCCGAGGCGGCGTACCTCGCCAAGGGCGGCAAGCGCCACAACCTCGAGAAGGCCCTGGGCGAGCTGGTCGCGCGCACGCTCGCGCTCGGCGTCACCGCGCCGGGCGTGCTGCAGGTCGAACAGGCGCCCGATCTGATCGTGCGGCGGCGCGCGTCCGAGCAATCGGTGCCGCGCGACCAAGTGCTGTCGTACGCCCAGTACCTGGCGCGGGCGCGCCAGGTGCATCCCGACAAGAGCTCGAGCGTCGGAGACGCGGTGTACCTGCGGCTCGCGAGTCATTTCTTTCGTCCCACGCTGGTGCCCAACACGGTCGAGACCGAGCGGCGGCGCGACGAGCTGCGTCGCAGCGTCGATCCCAGCAAGTACATCGTGCGCGCCGGCGACCGAATCGTGAGCGCGCACGAGGTGGTGACGAACGAGGTGCACGAGAAGCTCGTGGCGCTGCACAACGACCTCGTCCGGCGCGGCGCGGCGACGAGCCGCTCGCTGGGCGGTGCGCTCGGCCCGATGCTCCGCGACTCGTTGATCCTGGCGATCTTCTGGGTGCTGATGGTGTTCTACCGCCGCGAGACGTACGCGGAGCTGCGCCAGGTCGCGCTCATCGTGGGGCTGTTCGCACTCGTGCTGCTGCAGGCGGCGGCCGTCGCGCGCTTCGTGCCCGAGCACGCCGAGATCGTGATCCTGCCGTTCCTGGCCATGATGCTCACCGTGCTCTTCAACGGGCGCGTGTCGATGATCGCCGCGATGATCCTGGCCGCCGTCATCGGCCTGCAGCCCGTATTCCACGAAATGCCGGCCCTGTTCTTCTGTATGGTGGGCGGCGTGACGGCAGCGCTCTCCGTACGGGCGCTGCGGCGGCGCAGCAACTTCTACGTGCCCGTGCTGCTCATCGCGCTCGGCTATCTCGCCGGGGCGCTGGCGCTGGGGCTCGCCGGAAGCTGGAGCGCCGGGGCCATCGGGTTGCGCGGCGTGTGGGGGGCGGCGAACGGGCTGGTGTGCGCGGGACTCACCTTCTTCCTGCTCCCCGTAGCCGAGGCGATCACCGGTATCACGACCGACCTCACGCTGCTCGAGCTGTCCGATCCGAGCCGGCCGCTGCTCCGCCGGCTGTCGCTCGAGGCCCCGGGCACCTACGCGCACTCCGTCGCGATGGCCAACCTGGTCGAGGCGGCGTGCAACCGCATCGACGCCAACGGACTGCTCGGCCGCGTCGGCTGCTACTACCACGACGTCGGCAAGGTCAAGAACCCGCAATACTTCGTCGAAAACCAGACGCGCGGCAACAACCCGCACGACCGGCTGAAGCCGTACCAGTCGGCGCAGATCATCAAGGCCCACGTCCCCGACGGGCTCGCGCTCGCCGTGGAGGCGCACCTGCCCGAGACCGTGGCCGCCTTCATTCCAGAGCACCACGGCACCACCGAGATCACCTACTTCCTGGACCGCGCCAAGAAGAGCGGCGACGGCGGGTCGCCGCGGCCGGAGGACTACCGCTACCCCGGCCCGAAGCCGCGCTCGGCCGAGACGGCGATCACCATGCTGGCCGATTCGGTGGAAGCGGCGCTGCGCGTGCTCGAAGACTTGACGCCGCAGAAGATCGAAGAGGTGATCAATCACATCGTCCGCACCAAGCTGAACGCCGGCCAGCTCGACGACGCCCCGATGACGCTGCGGCAGGTCGAGCAGGTGAAGCAGGAATTCGTGCGCATCATCACCGGGATGTACCACAACCGCATCGACTATCCGGAATCCAGTGGCGGCATCACGGCGCAGTGGCAGCCCGCGGCGAAGGCTTGAGCGCGCGGTGCACCGCGTCCTCGAGTGGGAGGGAGCCGGGGGCGATCGCACGCGCATCGAGCTCACGCTGCTCGCCCCTGCGGCGATGCGGCGCCTTAATCGGCGCGCCTTCGGCCGCCGTGCGCTGACCGACGTCATCGCGTTCGCGCTGCCGCAACCGGACGGGAGTATTTTGGGCGACGTGTACATCTGTCCGCACGCTGCGGCACGGTGGGTGGACGGCCGGGGACGCAGGACGGGGGAAGCGGGAAGGGTGGCCGAGGAGCTCGTCCGGCTGGCCGTGCACGGCACCCTGCACGTGCTCGGGTACGATCACCCCGAGGGCCCCGAGCGGGTCCGCTCCGCGATGTGGCGCCGGCAGGAGCGCTACGTGCGCCGCTTGCGCGCCGCGGCCGGGGGCCGGAGGGCGAGCGCCCGATGATCTTCACCGACGCGGGCCCGGCGGCCCTGACCCTGGCGGCGGTGGCCAGTGCCGTCGCCGCCGTGTTGTGGGCCGGCATCCTGGCGCTCGGCGAAGAAGCGGCGGTGGGGGAGGCGCTGCACACCCTGGGCGACGCGCCCCCCCCGCCCCCCGCGACCGGAGGCGGGCGCGTGCCGCTGCACCGGGCGCTGCACATCGCGCGCCTCGGCCTGCTGGTACTCGCGGCCGTCGCCGCGGCGGACGCGCTGGTGTGGTGGCAGCGACCCGCCCTCGAGGCGTTCGGCGCCTGGGGCGTCACGGTCGCGTTCCTGTTCGTAGTCGGCGACGCGCTGCCCCGCAGCATCGCCCGGATCGCCCCCGAGCTGACGGCGGCGGCGCTGCCCGTCGCGCGGCGCACGCTGGCGCCGTTCGGCCCGCTGCTCTGGCTGCTCGCCTGGGTCGACCGGGGATTGCACGCCCTCGTGTCCACGCCGCGGCCGCTCGAGCCCGACCTGGGCGTGGCGCAGCGCGACATGCTGCTCGGCGTCTTCACGCTCGCGGACACGCGGGTGGACGAAGTGATGACGCCGCGCCTCGACATGGCCGCCGTCGAGCTCACCGCGGCGACCGACGAGGTGGTCGAGGCGTTCCGCCAGAGCGAGCACTCGCGCCTCCCGGTGTATGACGGCACGCCGGACAACATCGTCGGCATCGTGTTCGCCAAGGACTTCGTGCCACTCGCCATGGGCATCGTGGAGCCGGGCGCGCAGGCCCGCTGGGCGGACCTGATCCGCCCGGCCGCCTACGTCCCCGAGCCGAAGACCCTCGACAGCCAGTTGCACGACTTCCAGCGCGGGCCCGCGCACCTGGCGATCGTCGTGGACGAGTTCGGCGGGACGGCGGGGCTCATCACCCTCGAGGACATCCTCGAGGAGATCGTCGGGGAGATCCGCGACGAGCACGACGTCGGCGAGCCGCCGCCCATCCGCCAGGACGGCGACCGCTACTGGGTGGACGGTCGCGTCACGCTCGACGACCTCTCGGTGGCGCTGGGCCGCACCTTCGACCACCCCGAGGTCTCGACGGTCGGGGGGCTCATCTATTCGGTGCTCGGCCGCGTGCCGCGCGCCGGCGACGAGTTGACGCTCGACGGCTACCGGGTCGTGGTCGAGCACGTCGATCGCCGGCGCGTGGCCCGCGTGCTGTTCCAGAGGAACCGGTGACGCCGGCGCTGGTCTTGCTCGCGTTCGGGCTGCTCCTGGCGGGTACGTCCGCGGCGATCGGCGTCGCCGCGGCGGCGGTGAGCCAGGTGGAGCTGACGCGCTGGGTGGCGTACAAGCTGCGCGGCGCGGGCGGCGCCGTCGGTGCGCTCGAGAACCCGGGCCGGGTCCTCGCGACGGCCAACGCCCTCACGACGCTGGGCACGCTCTGCGCGGCCGCCGCGCTGCCGGCCCTCCTCGCCGAGACCACCCCCACGGTGCTCGGCGTCATCACGGTCGCGCTGGGCGTGCCCGTGTTCGTGAGTGCGACGTTTGTCGTCCCGCGGGTCGTCGGTCGACGCTGGGCCGAGCCCATCGTGGCGCGGGCCCTGCCGCGCCTCGAGCAGCTCGGCAAGGTGCTCGCGCCCTTCATCCCCGCGCGCGATCCCTCGAAGCGCACCACGCTCGCCGCCGTGCTCACCAGCGCCGACACGCAGGCCCTGGCATCGGCCGACGAGCTGGCGGTGGTCTCGGGCGTGCTCGCGTTCGCCGACCGGCCGGTGCGGGAGTTGATGACGCCGCGCACGGCCATCGTCGCGCTGCCCGAGGGACTGGTCGCGGCCGAGGCCGCGCACGTGTGCTTGCAGTCGGGCTACAGCCGGTATCCCGTGTATCGCGGGTCGCTCGACGAGGTCGTGGGCGTGGCGCACGCCTTCGACCTGCTCAGGCTGCCGCCCGATGCCCCGGTCCCCGTACGGCCGACCCTGATGGTGCCGGGTACGACCCGCGCCGCGGACCTGATGCTGGAGATGCAGCGCGGGCGCAGCCACCTGGCCGTCGTGCTCGACGAGTTCGGCGGCACGGCGGGGCTCGTGACGTTCGAGGACCTGCTGCGTGACCTCGTGTCCGAGATCTTCGAGCCCGAACCCCCGCCGCCGGAAGCGGCGCCGCCCCCGCGCGTCGCGGAGCTCGAGGGCAGCGCTCCGGCGAGCCGGCTCGAGGAGGTGCTCGGCGTGACGCTCGATGCCCGCGCGCAGACAGTGGGCGGCCTGCTCGTGGAGGCGCTGGGACGCATCCCACGCCCGGGCGAGCGCTTCGCGCTCAACGGGCTCGAGTTCGACATCCTCGCCGCGACGGCGACCCGGGTCGAGCGGGTGGCGGTGCGGCCCGGGCCAGTGCGGACCGTCCCGCTCGATCGCCCGGAGGAGTAGTTAGTTTGGATCATGGTTGACGGCATCCTCGAGGGGCTGGACCGGCGGGAGCCCGCGGCGCTGGCGCGCGCGATCAGCCTGGTCGAGAACCAGCGCGACGGGTTCGAGCGGGTGCTGTCGCACGCGCACGCGCGCTTGGGCCACGGCGGCGCCCGGCGCATCGGGATCACCGGCCCGCCCGGCGCCGGTAAGAGCACGCTGACCGAGCACCTCATCCGGCACTTCCGGGGGCGCGGGCTGTCGGTGGGGGTGGTGGCCGTGGATCCGACCAGCCCGTTCACCGGCGGGGCGCTGCTGGGTGACCGCATCCGGATGGAGTCCGCCAGCCTCGACCCGCACGTGTTCATCCGTTCGATGGCGACCCGCGGCGCACACGGTGGCCTCGCGACCACGACGGAGGAGGTGGCCGATCTGCTCGAGGCGTTCGGGTTCGAGCGCATCCTCGTGGAGACGGTCGGCGTGGGTCAGACCGAGCTCGACATCGCGGGCAGCGCCGAGACGACGGTCCTGGTGCTCGTGCCCGAGTCGGGCGATGGCATCCAGACCCTCAAGGCGGGAGTCATGGAGATCGCCGACATCTACGTGGTGAACAAGAGCGACCGGCCGGGAGCGGAGAAACTGCGCCAGGAAGTCGAAGTGATGCTGGGGATCCGGCGGGGGAACGCGTTCCGGCACGTCGCCCCGCACCACCGCTCCGAAAAGGCGACGGAACGACGGAAAGACGGAACGGGGATGCCGGGCGAGTGGGAGGCCCCCGTGCTCGCAACCGTGGCGTCCAAGGGCGAAGGTGTGGACGGGCTCGCCGCGGCGCTGGATCGCCATTACGCATACCTCGAAACGAGCGGCCGGCTGGCCGAGCGGCGCCGCCAGCGGCTCGCGGCGCGGACCCGGGCGGTGCTCGAGCGCGGCGTGCGGCGCTGGATCAGCGAGGCGACGCGCGCCGACGAGCTGCTCGCGAGCCGGCTCGACGACGTGGCCGAGGGTCGCAAGAGCCCCTACGATGTCGCGGCCGAGATCCTGGACCAAATGAAGATCGGGGCGGGAGGCCAGCGGGGAGGCGCCCGATGAGCGGCATCGAGCGGAAGCCCGTGTACACGCCCGCCGACGTCGCCGGCCACGATTACGCCAGCCGGCTGGGCGCGCCGGGAGCGTACCCGTTCACCCGCGGCATTCACCCGACGATGTATCGCGGCAGGCTGTGGACGATGCGCCAGTTCGCCGGATTCGGGACGGCCGAGGACACGAACGAGCGCTACAAGTTCCTCCTCGAGCACGGCCAGACGGGGCTGTCGGTCGCGTTCGACTTTCCCACGCTGATGGGCTACGACTCCGATCACCCGCGCGCCGAGGGCGAGGTGGGCAAATGCGGGGTCGCGATCTCGTCGCTCGCGGACATGGAAGACCTGTTCCGGGGCATCCCGCTCGACCAGGTGTCGACCTCGATGACGATCAACGGCCCGGCGGCGATGCTGGTGTGCTTCTACGTCGCCGCGGCCGAAAAGCAGGGCGTGTCGAGCGAGAAGCTGCGCGGCACGGTGCAGAACGACATCCTCAAGGAGTACATGGCGCAGCACGCGTGGGTGTATCCGGTGGAGCCGGCGCTCAGGATCATCGTGGACATGTTCGAGTGGTGCGCGACCCATGCGCCCCTGTGGAACACGATCTCCATCTCGGGCTACCACATCCGCGAGGCGGGAGCGACGGCGGCCCAGGAGCTCGCGTTCACGCTGGCGAACGGGTTCACCTATGTGGAGCGCGGCGTGGCGCGCGGATTGGACGTGGACGCCTTCGCACCGCGGCTCTCGTTCTTCTGGGACATCCACAACGACTTCTTCGAGGAGATCGCCAAGCTCCGCGCCGCGCGGCGCATTTGGGCCCGCCACATGCGGGAGCGCTTCGGAGCGCGGCAGCCGCGCTCGTGGATGATGCGGTTTCATTCACAAACGGCGGGGGTGACGCTCACCGCGCAGCAGCCGATGAACAACGTGGTGCGGGTGGCCTACCAGGCGCTGGCGGCGGTGCTGGGCGGTACGCAGTCGCTCCACACGAACTCCCTCGACGAGACGCTCGCCCTGCCCACGGAAGAGGCCGTGCGACTCGCGTTGCGGACCCAGCAGATCATCGCCCACGAGAGCGGCGTGCCCGAGGTGATCGACCCGCTCGGTGGGTCATACTACCTGGAGTCGCTCACCGATCAGCTCGAGCGCGAGGCCGAGGCCTTGTTCGCGGAGATCCAGTCGGTCGGTGGCGTGGTGAAGGGGATCGAAGACGGCTGGTTCCAGCGGCAGATCGCGCGTTCTGCGGAAGAGTTTCAGCGCGAGGTCGAGACGGAACGTCGCGTCATCGTCGGCGTGAACGAGTTCACCAGCACGGACGACCACCCCGTCGAGGTCCTCAGGGTCTCGAACGACGCCGAAGCCAGCCAGCGCCGGCGGCTGGCGCGGCTGCGCGCGGAGCGCGACACCGCCCTGGTGGCGCAGCGGCTCGAAGCGCTGCGCCAGGCCGCCCTGAACGACCGCAATGTGATCGGGCCGATGCTCGATTGCGCTCGGGCATACTGCACCCTATACGAGATCCGGCACGCTTTGGAGACGGTGTTCGGCGCGTACCGCGAGCCCGTGTTCTTCTGACCTCATGACCGCACTCCCAGCCGCTCCCAGCATCGACGCGGTGCGCGACGTCATCCGGCGGCTGCAGGCCCTGGCGCCCGGCGCGTACCGCGTGGTGTCGTGCTACCTGAAGCTGGAGCCGCGCGACAAGACGCGCGGCAAGTACCTCATCAAGATGAAGAACCGCGTGCGCGAGGCGCTCCAGGCACTCGAGCAGCAGGGGCTGGAGCGGGCGGCGCGCGACGGCGTGGCGGCGGATCTGGAGCGCGTGCGCCGCTATTTCGAGGAGCCGGCGCGGCTGCCCGCGGCGCGCGGGATCGCCCTGTTCGCGTGCGGGGCGGTTGGATTGTTCGAGGTCGTGCCGCTGCCACACGTCCATCGCTCGCGGCTCCGCGTCGAGGCAACGCCCCTGGTGCGCGAGCTCGTCGCGTTGGAACAGGAGTTCGGCGCGATCCTCGTCGCCGCCTGCGACCGCACGGGTGCCCGCTTCTTCGAGGTGACGGCGTTCGACGTGGCGGAGCTAACCAGCCTGACGGCCGGGGCTACTCGGCCGGGGAAGTTCCATGGCGAGCGCCAGGCGATGCGCGGCGGGGTGCTGGCCGGAGGCTACGGAGAGCACAACTATCACATGCGGATTCGCGAGGAGAAGCACCGGCACTACGCCAACATCGCGGACCACATCTACCAGATCCACACCCAGCGCCCGCTCGCCGGGCTGGTGGTCGCCGGGATCGGGGTGGACGCGGCGGCACTCGTGCCGCATCTCCACAACTACCTCCACGATCTGCTGCTCGGCGTCGTGAAGCTCAACCCCAAAAAGGCGAGCCCGGCGGAAGTGCGCGAGGCGGCCCTGTTTCTGCGCGACCAGCGCGAGCGTGCCTGGGAGCAGACGCACGCCGCGGCCGTGCGGGACGCCCTGGGAAGCGGCTGGGCGGTGAACGGCATCGAGCCCACCGTGAAGGCGCTCACGCGCGGCCAGGTCCGCACGCTGCTCGCCGACGGGCCGAACGACGATCCCCGCATCGACGAGGCGGTGGAAGAGGCCTTGCGCCAGCGCGCGCAGGTCGACGTGCTGTACGACGACCGGGCCCGGCGCGGCGTGGACGGCCTGGCGGCGCTGCTGCGGTTCCGCCGCTGATGCGCGGGGGAGGGGCCAAGCGCCCGATCCGCGTCCTCGTGGCGAAGCCGGGCCTCGACGGGCACGACCGCGGCGCCAAGGTCGTGGCGGCCGCGTTGCGCGACGCGGGGATGGAGGTCATCTACACGGGGCTGCACCAGACCCCGGAAATGATCGCCCAGGCGGCGATTCAGGAGGACGTGGACGTCGTCGGGCTCTCGATCCTTTCCGGAGCGCACCTGACGCTGTTCCCGCGCGTGAAACAACTGCTCGCCCGGGCCGGGCGCGACGACATTCTGGTGACCGGCGGGGGCATCATCCCACCGGAGGACATGCAGGCGCTCGAGCGGCAGGGCATCGGGAAACTGTTCGGGCCCGGCACCCCGACGTCGGACCTGGTCAAGTACATCGCAGACTGGGCGACGGACCATGCGTCGCCGTAGCCGCCCCCTCCGTTGAGCCGGCTCAAGACCCTGGCGGCGGAATACCGCGAGCTCAAGGCGCGCCTCGAACAGGGTGGCGGGCCTGAGAAGGTGCGCCGGCAGCACGAGCAGGGGAAGCTCACGGCGCGCGAGCGCGTGTCCGCGTTGTTCGACCGGAACGCGGAGTGGCTCGAGATCGGCCTGCTGGTCGCCTACGACCAGTACGACGAGCAGGCCCCGGCCGCCGGGGTCGTGACCGGCTTGGGCCGCATCGCGGGCCGGCCGGCGGTGGTGGTGGCGAACGACGCGACCGTGAAGGCGGGCTCATGGTGGCCGGAGACGATCCGCAAGATGCTGCGCGCGCAGGAGATCGCCATGCGGCAGCGCGTGCCGATCGTGTATCTTGTGGACTCGGCGGGCGTCAACCTGCCGTACCAGAGCGGCGTCTTCCCCGGCCAATACGGCGCGGCCCGCATCTTCTACTACAACTCGATCATGCGGCACTATCTCAAGGTGCCCCAGATCGCGGCCGTGATGGGGCCGTGCATCGCCGGAGGCGCGTACTTGCCGGCACTCTCGGACGTGATCTTCATGGTCGAAGGGACCTCGTTCATGGGGCTGGGCGGGCCGAACCTCGTGAAGGGCGCGACCGGTCAGGTGGTCGATGCGGAAGCACTGGGCGGGGCGGCGACCCACACCAGGGTGAGCGCCGTGGCCCATTATCGCGCCAAAGACGATCAGGAATGCCTCGCCCGCATCCGCGAGTACGTCGCCCGGTTGCCGCGCGTGCTGCGGCCGCCGGCACCGGGCGGGAAGCCGAAGCGCAGCCCCAACGACCTGTACGAGCTGCTGCCCGCCGATCACCGCATGAGCTACGACGCCCGCGCGGTGCTCGAGTGCCTGCTGGACGCCGGCGCGCTCGACGAGTTCCAGCCTGACGTGGCGCCCGAGATGATCTGCGGGCATGGCGCCGTCGAAGGGCGGCCCGTGGCGCTGATCGCCAACTCGCGCGGCGTGATCCGGGGGAAGCAGGGCGAGGCCCCGAAGATCGGCGGAATCATCTATACCGAGAGCGCCGAAAAGGTCGCGTACTTCATCGAGAACGCCGACCGCGAGCGCCTGCCGTTGCTCTTCGTCCAGGATGTGTCGGGGTTCATGGTCGGCACCGCGGCGGAGCATTCCGGCATCATCCGCGCGGGGGCGCGCTTCGTGGAGGCGATGGCCACGGCGACCGTGCCCAAGCTCGTCCTCACCGTCAACCACGCCTCGGGCGCCGGCTACTACGCGATGGCGGGACAAGGATTCGATCCCGACTTCATCCTCTCCTGGCCCACGGGCCGGATGGGCGTGATGGAGGGCGAGTCGGCCATCCAGGCTGTGTTCGGCAACGACGCCGTGAAGCCGGACAACGCCGCCGCCGTCGAGGCGATGCGCGGCGACTACGAGCACCAGCTCGACGCCCGGTTCGCGGGCGCCCGCGGCTTCGTGGACGCGATCGTCCTCCCCGAGGAGACCCGCGACACCCTCGCGTTCCTGCTGGAAGTGACCACCGAATTCTCCGGCCCGCACCTCGGGGCTTTCGCACTCCCGAGCCATCCATGACGGCCCCCGTCCTCCTGCGCCCCGCCGGGCTGATCGCCGCGCTCACGCTGCTCGCCGCCGCGTGCGGCGGCGGGGCACCCGTCGTCACGGCTCCCGCGCCCGCGACACCCCCAGTCGTCGCGCCGGCCCCCGCCGACGCCACGCCGGCCTCCGCGACTCCCCCGGCCGCGCCCGCGCTGCCGCCGCCCGTCGCCCTGATGTCGGGGCTGATGCCGCTCAAGAGCACCGGCGTGGACCAGTTCCGCGCGGCCCATCCGACGTACGACGGACGCGGCGTGTTGATCGCCATCCTCGACACCGGCATCGATCCCGGGGTGGATGGGCTCATCACCGCGAGCACCGGCGCGCCCAAGATCGTCGAGCTGCGCGACTTCTCCGGCGAGGGGCGGGTGGCGCTGGCGCCGGTGACGCCCCTGAACGACGGCACGGTCTCGGTCGGCGGGCACGCCCTGGGCGGCGCCGGGCGGATCGGCCGGCTCACGAGCGCCGTGACGTGGTATGCCGGCGTGCTGCCCGAGCTGCCGCTCGGCAAGCCGCCCGCGGCCGACCTGAACGGCAACGGCACCAACACCGACGTCTTCCCGGTGATCGTCGTCAAGGCGACCGACGGTTGGGTCGCGTTCCTCGACACCAACCTGAACGGCTCGTTCGAAGACGAGATGCCCCTGCACGATTATCGCCAGGGGCGCGAGACGATCTCGCTCGGCACGAAGCCGATCACCCTCGCCGCTAACTTCGACGAGGTGAACGGCGCGCCGGTGCTCGATTTCTTCTTCGACACCGGGGGACACGGCACCCATGTCGCGGGCATCGCCGCGGGGCACAACCTGTTCAACGTGACCGGTTTCGACGGCGTGGCGCCGGGAGCCCAGCTGCTCGGCCTCAAGATCGCCAACGCCGCGCGGGGCGGGATCTCGGTGACGGGCAGCATGCAGCGCGCGATGGAGTACGCCGCGCGCTACGCACAGCAGCGCAACATGCCGCTCGTCCTCAATTTGAGCTTCGGCGTCGGCAACGAGGTCGAAGGGCGCGCGGTGATCGACTCGATCGTGAACGCGTTCCTGCTCGCCCATCCCAATCTCGTGTTCACGATCAGTGCCGGCAACGACGGCCCCGGGCTGTCGACGGTGGGCTTCCCCGGCTCGGCGGACCTGGCGGTATCGGTCGGGGCCGCGTTCCCCGGCGCTTTCGCCCGGCCCGCACAGCCAGGGACGCGGACGGCGGCGGACGTGATGGGCTGGTGGAGCTCGCGCGGCGGCGAGCTGGCGAAGCCCGACCTGGTGACCCCGGGCGTGGCGTTCTCTTCGGTGCCGCGGTGGGACACGGGCAACGAGATCAAGGGCGGCACCAGCATGGCAGCGCCCCACGCGGCGGGGCTCGCGGCGTGCCTCCTGTCGGCGATGCTGCAGGAGGGGCGCCGCGTGAGCGCCGCCGAAGTCACGCAGGCATTGCGCGCCTCCGCGACGCCGTTCCGGGGCGAGACGGTGCTCGACGACGGCGCGGGGCTGCCGCGGCTCGATGCCGGGTACCGCTGGCTCCTGGGAGGCCACCAGGGCTCCGCCTACCTGGTGCGCGCCCCGGGGGGAAGCGGCGCCTCGGCGGCGTTCCGTCGCGACGGTCTGGCACGACCGGGTGACACGCTCCAGCTGTTCCGCGTGCGTCACGTCGCGGGTCTGCGCGCCGCGGAGTTCCTGCTCCACACCAACGTGCCGTGGCTCTCGGCACCGGCCACGGTTGCGGCCGGCGCGCGCGAGACTGAGATCCCGGTGATCTATCAGGCGGCCGCGTTTGGGGCGCCGGGCGCCTACGTCGGCGCGGTGACCGCGTGGAACCCCAGCGACTCGCTGGCCGGGCCGCTCTTCACGCTCGCGAACACGGTCGTCGTGCCGTATGACCTGATCGCGAAGCCGCTGTACGACGAGCGGCGCGCGATCGGCCCGGCCCACGTGCAGCGCTATTTCCTGCGTGTCGCCCAGCCAGGGGCGACGCTTCAGGCCACGGTGACCTTGCCCGATTCGGTCGAGCAGCGCGCCACCGCGCGGCTATACGAGCCGAACGGCCAGCCGTTCCGTGACGGCGAGGAGGTCGCGCTCGGTCGTGCCGACCCCGGGACCGCGCGCTTCACCGTCCGGGCCGAGGACCTGGTGCCCGGCGTGTACGAGCTGGACGTGTTCGCTCCGCCGCTGACGGGCGTCACGGCGACAGCCCGTGCGGCGCTCGCCCCGGTGGATCTCGCCGAGGCCGGCGCCGGGGGAAGCCTCGAGGCGGCGAATCCCGGCACCGCGACGGCGACCGGCCGGGCGGTCGTGACGCTGGTCGGTGGCGAACGCGCGTTCGAGGTCACGGGCCGCGGCGTACCGGCCGAGACGCTGACGGTGCGGGTCCCGGAGTGGGCGGCGCGGGCGGTGATCGACGTCCAGATGCCGCGCGAGCAATGGAGTGTGTTCACCGACTTCGGCGTGACGGAGTTCGATTCTACGGGGCAGCAGGTGGGGCAGGGGGCGATGAACTACGCGTTCGGACGGCACGGCTTCGACGCCCCCGTCGGCCTCAAGGGGCACCCGATGACGGTGGAGTTGTATCCCGCGTTCGCGCGGGAGAATGGCGCCCGGCCGTGGCGCGCGCGGGTCCGGGTCCGATTCTTGTTGCGGCAGCCGACCCCGGCGGGCGAAGGGACGCCGATCACGGTCGTCGCGGGCGGGCGGGCGGCCGTTCCCCTCGGCCGGACCCCGCTCGTGGCCGTGCCGCAAGGCTTCGCGCCACTGGTGGAGCTTCGCATCCACGACGCGACGGGCCAGGGACTGGACGCGATCCGCCGGGTGGCGGCGCAGCCGTGACGTCTCGCCGCGGCCAGCCCACCGTGCGGATCGCCGCCGGTCAGGGCTTTTGGGGCGACTGGCTGGAGGCGCCGTACCGCCAAGTGACGGGCGGCCCGATCGATTACCTGATGATGGACTATCTGGCCGAGGTCACGATGTCCATCCTGCAGAAGCAGAAGTCGCGCGATCCGACGCTCGGCTACGCCACGGATTTTCTCCCGTTGATGGAGCGCATCCTCCCGGTCCTCGGTGCCCGGCGCATCAAGGTGACGGCGAACGCGGGCGGCGTGAACCCGCGCGCGTGCGCCGAGGCCGTCGCCGAGGCGGCGCGGCGGCTCGGCCTCGCGGGCAAGCTCCGCATCGGCGTGGTGACGGGGGACGATCTGTTGGGCCGGCTGGACGGGCTGCTCGCGCGCGGCCACGCGCTCAAGAACCTCGACACCGGCCGCTCCCTGCACGAGGTCCGGGACCGCGTGCTCTCCGCCAACGCGTATCTCGGCGCCTGGCCGGTCGCCGCGGCGCTGCGCCAGGGCGCGGACGTCGTGATCACCGGCCGCGTCACGGACACGGGCCTCACCCTCGCGCCGCTGATCCACGCCTTCGGGTGGCGCCCCGATGCGTGGGACCTGCTCGCCGCCGGGACGGTCGCCGGGCATACGATCGAGTGCGGTGCCCAGTGCTCGGGCGGCAATTGCCTCCTCGATTGGCAGAAGATCCCGGACTTGGCGAACGTGGGCTACCCCATCGTCGAGGCGCATCCCGACGGGACGTTCGAGGTCGCCAAGCATCCGGGCACGGGCGGCCGCATCACCGTCGGGGGCGTGACGGAGCAGCTCGTGTACGAGATGGGCGACCCCACGCAGTACATCACGCCCGACTGCATCGCGGATTTCACGACCATCCGCCTCGAGCAGGCGGGGCAAGACAGGGTTCGCGTGTCGGGCATCCGGGGGCGTCCGGCGACCGACAAGCTCAAGGTGTCGATCGCGTATTTCTACGGATACAAGGCCGTGGGGACGCTGGTGTACGCCTGGCCGGACGCGTACCAGAAGGCCCAGGCCGCGGACCGCGTGTTGCGCCAGCGGCTCGCGGATCTCGGACTCCGGTTCGAGGCGATTCTCACCGAATTCGTGGGCGCCGATGCGACGCACGGCCCGCTCGCGCGCCGGAGCGCCCCGCTCGATGCGCTGCCGGAGGTGCAGCTGCGGGTCGGCGTGCGCTCGGCCGACAAGGCCGCCATCGAGCGCTTCACGCGCGAAATCGCCCCCCTGATCCTGAACGGGCCCCCCAGCGTCACCGGGTTCGCAGGTGGCCGACCGAAGCCGGAGGAGATCGTGGCCTACTGGCCCGCGCTCATCGACAAGCAGGTGGTGGAGCCACGCGTGGAAGTCGTGGACGTATGACACGGCGGGCGAAGGCGGTGAAGGACGGTGGAGGGCGGGCGAAGCGGCGACGCGTCGCCCTTCTGGAGCTGGCGCACGCGCGCTCCGGCGACAAGGGCGATACCGCCAACGTGGGGCTGATCGCGCTCCAGCCCGAGTACTATCCCATCCTCGTCGAGCAGGTCACCGCGGCGCGCGTGGCCCGCCACTTCCAAGGCATGATCACGGGGAAGGTGGAGCGCTACGAGCTGCCCAACCTCCTGGCGCTGAACTTCCTCCTGCACGGTGCGCTCGACGGCGGGGGCACGATGTCGCTCAAGACCGACGCCCAGGGAAAGGTGTTCTCCACCGCGCTGCTGCGGCTGGAGATCGACATCGCGGTGCCCCGGTGAGCGATCGCGTGCTGACGGCGCTCGAGGCGGGGATCCTCACCGCGACGCTCAACCGCCCGGAGAAGCGCAACGCGATCGACGAGCCGATGATCGAGGCCCTCCTCGCGATGCTCGAGCGTGCCGACCTGGACGCGGGGGTACGGGTGATCGCGCTGCGCGGGGGGGGGACGGATTTCTGCGCCGGGATGGACCTGAGCGAGCTGCTCGCGTCGGCCGACAAGACCGTCGCGGACAACCGGCGGGCGGCGCTGCACTTCGCCGAGATCTTCCTGCGGATGCGGCGGCTGCCGAAGCCCATCGCGGCGATTGTGCACGGCCGCGCGCTCGCCGGCGGCTGCGGGCTCGCGACGGCCTGCGACCTGGTGCTGGCGGCGGAGTCGGCCCAGTTCGGCTACCCCGAGGTGCAGCGCGGCTTCGTGCCGGCGATCGTGATGACGCTGCTCAAGCGCACGGTAGGGGAGAAGGTCGCCTTCGATCTCGTCGCGACGGGCCGGATCGTCACCGCGAGCGAAGCGGCTGGGCTGGGATTCGTGTCCCGCGTGTACGAGGACTCGGACTTCGAGGAGCAAGCGGGGGAGGTGCTCCGCGCCCTGTCGACGGCGAGCGCTTCGGCGCTGGCGTTCACCAAGCAGCAGTTCTACGAGCTCGACGGGTTGCGCTTTGAAGACGGGATCCGGCTCGGCGCGGACGTCAACGCCGTGAGCCGCACCACGCCCGACTTCCGCGCCGCCCTTCAGGCGTTTCTCAGGAAATGAAGCGCTTCTTCGCGATCAAGGCCTGGCTCGGCGGCTCGGGCGTGGCCGTCGGCCTGCTCGGGATCGCGACGCAGCGGCGCTGGCTCGTGTGGATCGCCGCCGGGCTCCTCGGACTCGCGTTTCTGTTGCGGTTCGCCGAGCGAGGAGAGCGCGACGTTTAGACCCCCCAGCCACGATCGTGCGCCACGTCGCGCAGCGCTTCCCAGTGGACGCGCGACCCGCGGGATCGGAGCAGCGCCGCGCCGGGCGCGGCGGTCGTCGCGATCGCCACTGGGCGTGCCGGGCAAGGCGTGGGAATGACGGGAGGCACGGCATACTGGGGCGCCGTCAGGAGCGGCTGCGCGAAGTCGAGTTCACGCGCCAGGTTGTGTGCCGATCGATCCCGCACCGTGAGTGGCTCCAGGCTCCAGCGCCATTCGATCAGGCGTAGGAGGGATGTATGGTCGTACAGGTGATGAGACGTGCGAGCGCGCCGCGCGAAGGGGGAGATGAGCAGGGCGGGCGTACGGAAGCCGCGCAGCCCATCCGCGTTGCCGGCGACCCGGTCGGCCTCGGGGATTGGGGCGGCCGGAGGCGGCACGTGGTCGAAGAACCCGCCCCACTCGTCGAAGTTGATGAAAAGCACCGTGTGCTCCCACGCCGGGCTCGCCGTGACCGCGGCGTAAATCCGATTGAGAAACGCTTCACCGGCGCGAACGTCGTTGAACGGATGGTCATCTGGACCGGTCCCGGTCGCCTCGCCCAGGAACGGCGGGTCGACGTACGCCACCTGCGGCAACGTGCCGGCTGCGCAGTCTGCGAAGAAGGCATCGCTCGGGCGGCTGATCGGGACATACTTAGCACCCCAGAACGCCAGCGCCGGCACGTCGCCGAAGTAATAGCGGCCCTCGAGTCCCCGCGCGGCGAGGCGGTCCCAGATCGTCGGGAGGGTCGAGAGGTCGAGCGTGTTGCTGATCCGGTCGGTCTGGCCGGCATGCTGGTACATGCGGTTCGGGAAGGTCGGGGCCATGATCGCGCAGAAGTAGCGATCGAACGACGCCCACTGCAGCACCGCGCGGCCGAGGAAGGGGAGATCGTCCCCCTGATAGTAGCCGATCGAGAAGATGTCGTTCACACGGAGCCAGCCGTCACAGGCTCCGCCGTCATACTCGACGCGCCCGCCCTCGTACGAATGGTCGGGGTCGACGTGGCCACAGCCCTGGAAATCGGGCGCGAGGGGATAGGTGGCGTGGCCGGTGCCGGCGGAATCGATGTAGGTGAGTCCCGCCTGGCGCCCGTTGGCCCCGGGCAGCTCGATCCCCGAGGCCCCCGGATCCGGCAGACGCGAGGCCGTGAGCGGGGGGAGCATCGCGACGCCCGTCGCGCGATCGACGCAGGCGAGCGCGAGGCCACCGGCCGCGGCAGCGGCGGCGGACAGGAATGCGCGGCGCGGCAGTGGGCATGGGGACTGGAGACGCGGGGTCGACGCGGGCATGATCACCTCCAACAGGCGGTGCCGCCCCGAGCGGGGCAATAGAGCGAACCTCAACCATATCGTAGCGTCACGCAAGGCCGCCCGAGTGCCCGCTGGTGTAACATTCGGGCAACGGGCAAACGGGGGCGACGGTAGCGGTGCAGTCACGATGACATCGGGCATCTCGTTGCGGGCTCCGGGAACCATCCTCCTCATCTCGTGCTACGAGCTCGGTCACCAGCCCTTGGGGGCCGCGTGGCCCCGGGCGTTCCTCGAGCGGGCAGGCTACGCGCCGGATACGCTCGATCTCGCCGTCGAGCCGCTCGACGAAGCGAAGGTGGGGCGGGCCCGGCTGGCGGGCATTGCCGTGCCGATGCATACGGCGCTGCGGATCGGCACGCGCGCCGCGGAGCGCATCCGCGAGCTCAACCCGGGCTGCTTGATCGTGTTCTACGGCCTCTACGCCCTCTTGAACCAGGACTATCTGCTCGGTCCGTTCGCGGACGCGGTGCTCGGCGGCGAGTTCGAAGGGGCACTCGTGCGAATCGCCGAGCGCATCGAGGCGGGGGAGGACCCGCGAGCGCGGTGCGCGCCCCCCGCGTCGCTCGACCGGCTGGCGTTCCCAGTCCCGAGTCGCGGCTCGCTCCCCGGTCTCACGCGCTACGTCAGCCTGTCGCGCGACGGCCGCCTCACGCCGGCAGGCTACGTCGAGGCGAGCCGCGGCTGCCTGCACGAATGCCTGCATTGCCCGATCCCGCCGGTCTACGGTGGGCGCTTCTTTGCGGTGCCCCGCGACGTCGTGCTGGAGGACGTGCGCCGTCTGGTCGCGGCCGGGGCAGGCCACATTACCTTCGGCGACCCCGATTTCCTGAACGGCCCCGGTCACGCGTTGAAGCTCGTGCGGGCGTTGCACACCGAATTCCCGGCGCTGACCTACGATTTCACCGCGAAGATCGAGCACATTGTCCGCCACCGCGAGCTGTTCCCTGAGTTCTCGGCCACGCGGTGCCTCTTCGTCGTGTCCGCGGTGGAGTCGCTCTCGGATGTCGTGCTCGCGAACCTCGAGAAGGGACACACGCGAGCCGACGTGAGCGTCGCCCTCGACATCCTGCGTCGCGCCGGAATCACGCTCCGCCCGTCGTTCGTGCCGTTCACGCCGTGGGCCACCCTCGACGACTATCTCGACCTGCTCGATTTCCTCGAGCGCGAGCGCCTGCTCGATCAGGTCGATCCGGTCCAGCTCGCCATCCGCCTGCTCGTCCCGCCCGGCTCGCTGCTGCTGTCGCGTCCGGGCATCCGACCGTTCCTCGGGCCTCTGGACGCGGCCGGGTTCACCTACCGCTGGATCCATCCCGACCCTCGCATGGACGCGCTGCAGCGCGACGTAAGCGCGCTCGTCGAGGGTGCCGCGCGCGCCGCAGAAGATCCTGCCGTGACGTTCGAGCGCGTTCGGTCAGTTGCGTACGCCCGCGCCGGCCGCGGGCGGCCCCGCGGCGCGCACCACGCGCCGCCCCCCGCGCGCCCCCTGCCCCCGCGGCTCACCGAGCCGTGGTTCTGCTGAGCGGAGCCGACCGAGAGCCAGTTGGGCTCTGTCGAGCGCGAAGCCGGAGGGTGGCGCTGACCGCACACCCGGTCGTGTCAGCTTCCTGACAGGTTGGCGGACTAGCTTACCGGGCGATGCGGCGCGCACTCTCGCTCGTGGGCTTGTGGACCGTTTCGCTCGTGGGATTCGTCTTCCCGCAACAGCCGGTGACGCGCGCCGACGCTACCACGTGATCGCCGATCTTTCCCTCGACCTGCCGTGGCTGCGCTCGGCGCGCATCGGCGCGGCCGCGTCGGCGCGAGACGCGGCGCGGTACGGCTTCGCCTTCGAGCGCGCCGCCATCCGCTTCGACGTGGACACGACCTACACGCGAGCCCTCGCCACGCTCGCCCGGGCGCGACTGTCGCGCCGCAACGCCGCCGACGCCGACAGCCTGCTCAAGATGGCGCAGCTGCGGCGCGAGGTGGGTGACGTGAGTGAGCTCGACGTGCGCCTCGCGGCGGTGAACGCGGGACAGCTCGAGAACGGCGCGGCGGACGATTCGCTTGCCGCCGTCGAGGCGCTCATCGCCGTGCAGCTGGCGATGGCCCTCCCCGGAGAGCAGCCGACGATCACGCTCGCCGACTCGCTCGCTCCCCCGTCGGACAGCATACCGTCCCTCGGTGCCGAGCCACTTCCGGTCGCGGCGGCCGCCGCCAGCCTGCGCTCGGAGCAGCGCGCGCTGACCCTCGCGCACCGCAGCGCGTTCGCGGCGCCGAGCCTCCAGGTGGGCGTCGAGAACGGCGACCCTACCCAGGGGGGCGCGCTCCCGACGATCGGGCTCTCGCTGCCGCTGCCCCTCTTTAACTGGAACGGCGGTGAAGTCGCGCGGACCACGGCGGCGCGCGACCGTGCCCAGGCCAACCTGGAGTTCTTGCGGAGGGAAACCGCGGCCGCGCTGGCACGCGCGCAGCGGGCGTTCGCCGTCACGATGGCGCGGGTGCAGCGCGACCGGCGCCTGCTCGCCAGCGCCGACCGCGTCGCGGCGATGTCGCTCCAGGCTTACGCCGAGGGGGCAGTCGCCCTCCCCAATGTCCTCGAGGCGCAGCGCAACGCCCGGGAGGCCCTGGGCCGCTACGTCGACGACGTCGCGGCGGCGAGCAACGCCGCCGCAGCCGTCCGGCTCCTCACCGCATCGGACCAGCCGTGACGCGCGCGCTCCCCCCCCCACTGCTCGCCGCGGCAACCGTGCTGCTCGCGGCATGCCACGGAGGACGTGGCGCGGCAGGCGAAGCGCAGGCGCCCGCCGGCGCGCAGGCGGTCGTGGGCGCGGGAACGGCAGTCGCCACAAGCCAACCATTCCCTCAGATCGTGCGGGCCATCGGGACCGTGGCGCCCCGCCCGGGCCGGTTCGCCGAGCTCGCCCCTCCTGGGCCCACGCGGGTGGCGCGGATCTGGGTTGCCTCCGGGCAGCGCGTAGCCGAGGGGGACACCCTGATCGAGTTCGAGCGGGCGCCGTTCGACGCGGCGGCGCAAAGCGCGACGACGGCGCGCGACAATGCCCAACGCGCCTACGCGCGCGCGGTGCGGCTCGTCAAGGCGGGAATCCTGCCGCAAAAGGACAGCGACCAAGCGGCGGCCGATCTCGCCCAGGCGGAGGTGGCAGCGGTGACGGCCCGCCGAGCCCAGCAGCTCGCGACCTTGCGCGCCCCGCTCGCGGGAGTCGTGACCCGGATGACCGGCGTGTTGGGCGCGTCGGTGGACGCGAGCCAGCCGCTCGTCCAGATCGCGGACCCGCGGGCGCTGGACATCCTCCTCACCGTGTCGCCCGCTGAGGCGGCACAGATCAAGGAGGGGAACCCGGTTGCCGTCACCGCCGGGGAAGGCGCGAACGGGGAGCCCCTGGGGCAGGGCGTGGTATCCGGCGTCGCCGCCACCGTCGACTCGGTGTCTCGCGCCGTGACGGTGCGGGCGCGCCTGCAGAGTCCCGGGCGACCCCTACGCATCGGCGAGTCCGTCTTCGGCAGGATCACCACGGCGGTTCGTCCCCACACCGTCACCGTGCCGGTCGCGGCGCTCGTCCCGACCGGGGAGGGGGAGGGCTTTCAGGTCTTCGTCGTGGACAGCGGGGGCGTCGCCCACGCCCGACCCGTCACCGTCGGCGCGCGGAGCGAGGCGCTGGCGGAGATCGTCGTGGGGCTCACGGCCGGCGAGACCGTCGTGACGGCCGGCGCCTACGGCATCGCGGATGGCGCGAAGATCGTCCGGGCTCCGCCGTGACGCTGTTCGACATCCTCAGCCGCCAACGTCGCTTCGTGTACCTGCTCGTGGCGCTGCTCAGCGTCGCCGGCGTCTGGGCGGCGTTCGTGCTGCCCTCGGCGATCTACCCGGAGCTCAACTTCTCCCGCATCAAGATCGTCGCGCAGGGCTCGACGCTCGGCGCGCGACAGGTGGTGTTCAGCATCACGCGCCCGCTGGAGGAGGCCGTGAGCATCGTGCCCGGGGTGACGCGGGTCCGGTCGCACTCGATTCGCGGTGCCAGCGAGATCGCGATCACGTTCGCCCCGGGGACCGACATGGGCTATGTGCTCCAGCTCGTGCGCGCGCGCGTCAATCAAGTGCAGGGCAGCCTCCCGCCCGATCTCGACATCGAGGTCGAGCGCCTCACGCCGTCGCTGTTTCCGATCCTGTCCTACAACCTCGAGGGCGGCGATCCCGCCACGCTGTACGACATCGCCCGCTATGAGATCAAGCCGCTGATCGCGCGCGTGCCCGGGGTCGGGCGGGTGGACGTCCAGGGCTCCGACGTGCGCGAGATCGAGGTCGTCGCCGACCCCGCGCGCCTCGCGGTGCAGGGACTCACGTACACGGACCTGGCCGAGGGGATCCGGCGGGCGGTGACCGTGCAGGCCGTGGGCCGCGTGGCGCAGGATTACCGCCAATACCTGATCGTTACGGATCAGGAGGCGCACAGCGCGGAGGACATCGGCGCGGTCGTGCTCCAGAACGGGCTGCGAGTGCGCGACGTGGCGATGGTGGCCGTGGGGACGGAGGACCACGTCCGCATCATCGCGGGCGACGGGAGGCCCGCGGCGTTGATCAACGTGTCGCGCCAGATCGGGGGCAACACACTCGCCATCGCGGACAGCGTGGCGGGGATCGCGGCCGCGCTCGGCCCGACCCTACCGCCGGGCGTCCACCTCAAGCCCGTGTACGATCAGGCGTCGCTGGTGCGGGATGCCGTGAGGTCCGTGCGCGACGCGCGATGGCGATCGCGATCGGGCTGGTGATCGATGACGCGGTCGTGGTCACCGAGAACATCGCGCGGCACTTGGCGCCCGCGCCGGGGGGCGGAGCCGGGAGCCGGCTCGCAGCCATTCGCGCGGCGGTGCAGGAGCTCATCTGGCCCGTGACGACCTCCACCATCACCACGGTCGTGGTGTTTCTCCCGCTGGGCCTGCTCCAGGGAGTCGTGGGGCAATTCTTCGCGGCGCTCGCCACGACGCTCACGGTGGCCGTACTCGTCTCCCTCGTCCTGGCGCTCACCGTCATCCCGCTGCTCGCCGAGCAGTTCGTCACCGCGCACGAGGTGGAGGCCGTCGCCACGGGCCCGCTCGCCCGCATCCAGCGCACGCTCGACGCGCTGGCCCCGCGCTACGAGCGCGCGCTCGCGGCCGTGCTCGATCACTCCCGGCGGATCGGCCTCGCGGCCCTGGTGCTCGTTGCGGCAGGCCTCGCCCTCTGGCGCCTTGTGGGAACGGGCTTCCTCCCGGAAATGGACGAGGGGGCGTTCGTGCTCGACTATTTCACGCCCGGCGGCACGGCGCTGGCCGAGACGAACCGCGAAATCGGGGTCGCGGAGAGCATCCTCGCCCGCACCCCCGAGGTCACCGGAACGTCCCGCCGCACCGGCGCCGAGCTCGGCATGTTCGCCACGGCGCAGAACAGCGGGGACATCATCGCGCGCCTCACGCCACGCGGCCGGCGCTCGCGGGACGTGTTCGCGGTGATCGACGAGGTGCGCGATGAAGTCACGGCCGCCATCCCCCGCTTGCACATCGAGTTCATGCAGATCCTCGCGGACGTGATCAACGACCTCGCCGGCGCGGCTCGACCCGTAGAGGTGAAGCTGTACGGCGAGCGGCTGGATACGCTCGAGGCCTACGCGCGACGGCTCGCGCCCGAGCTCGAGCGGATCAGGGGGCTCGAGGACCTCTACAACGGGGTGAGCGAGCCCACGGCGGAGCTGTTGATGCGCGTCAACGAAGCCGAGGCGCACCGCATTGGCATGACCCCGCTCGACGTGGGCAGTGCGATCAGCGCGGCCCTGCTCGGCGTGCCGGCCGGCGAGATCCGGACCGAGGACCGGCCGGTCGCGGTGCGCGTCCGGGCGCCCGACTCGGTCCGGTTCGACCCCCTCCGGCTGCGGGCGCTTCCCGTGCTCGGCGGCGGCGCCCGGCGCGTCACGCCGCTGGGCAGCCTGGCCGCGTTCGAGCCCGCCGACTCCCGCCTCAGCCTCGAGCGGGAGGACCAGCAACAGATGATCGCAATGACGGCCGATGTCAGCGGCCGCTCCCTCGGCGGGGTGATGCGAGACGTGCGGCGGGTGCTCGCCGCCAGGCCGGTGCCCCGGGGTGTGCGCGTGGCGCTGGGCGGTCAGTACGCCAGCCAGCAGGAGGCGTTCCGGGCGCTGCTGCTCGTGCTCGGCCTGGCCGCAGTGAGCGTGTGCGCGGTGATGGTCGTGCAGTTCGAGTCGTTCACCGAGCCGCTGGTGGTGCTGCTCGTCGCGCCGGTGTCGTTCGTGGGCGCGCTGGGGCTGCTCCTCCTGACGGGCACGGCGCTGAACGTCGCGTCCTTCATGGGGCTGATTCTGCTGGTGGGCCTGATCGTGAAGAACGGCATCATCCTGCTCGACTTCACGCGCCTCCGGATGCGCGCGGAGGGATCAACGCTCGAGGTGGCGATCCGCGAAGCCGCGCGGGTGCGGCTCCGGCCCATCTTGATGACGACGTTGTGCACGCTGTTCGGCCTCTTCCCGCTCGCCCTCGGCCTGGGCGCCGGAAGCGAGCTGCAACGTCCGCTCGCGCTCGCCGTGATCGGCGGGCTGACGCTGTCCACGCCGATCACGCTGTTCGCCGTGCCCACGCTGCTCGTGGCGATTCGCGGGCGGAGCTACACCCTGCCCGCGGCCGGGTGAGTCACGGCTCGAGCACCAGCAGCGCGAACGTGCCCGGCAGGATGCTGGGCCGGGGGCGCGGGTGCTCCGGAGTCGCGGCCGGGGGCGGACCGAAATCGGCCGACACCGTGAACACACGATGCGTGCGCTCGTCCAGCTCCATGGTGCGCGCGCCGCGCTTCGTGGCGACATTGGCGACCACCGCGAACTTGTCCGGCGCGTCTTCGTGGACGACGGTCAGGGTCCCGTCCCCGTTCGAGGCGAACGCCAGCTGAGTGCCCGGATCGAAGCGGCAGGCATCGACGCCTTGGCCGATCGGCTCCGTGGCGATGACCTTCCCGGCCGTGGCGTCGGAGATCGCCATGAGCTGGTTGCGGCAGCCGCTGAACAGCCGGTGATGCACGCGGTCGATCGCGAGGCCGGTGGGAGCCTGGCACGGCGCGAGTGACCACTGGCGCGTGACCTTCATGGCGGCGGCGTCGATCTCCACCACCGCAGCCTTGTCTTCCAGATTCACGTACAGCTTGCTGTCGCCTGCGGCCACACCGAACTCCGGCCCCCCACCGAGGTCGATCGTGCCGATCGCTCGCCCGGACGCGGGGTCGATCACGCTCGCGGAGTGCGCGTCCCCGTTGAACGTGAAGATCCGCCGCGTCGCCGGATCGTACAGGATCGCATCGTCATCCGGCGCAACCGCGGTGTGCCCCAGCACGTGGAGCGTCGTGAGGTCGAACATCGTGACGCTGCTGTCCGCTCCCGAGGTGGCGAAGCCGTGGCCGGCTTCGTACGCGAACGCGATCCCATGGGCGCGATCGAGCCCCGGGATCTCCGCCGCGACCTTCCCGGTGCCCGGATCGACCACCATCACGCGGTTCTGCCGCGCGATAAACAGCCGATGGCCGACGGTGTCCAGCGCGACGTAGTCCCAGCCGCCGTCGCCGCCGAGCACGAACGTGTGAGCGACGTGATACCCCGGCGCCCCTGTGGGGCCGGCGCCCAGACCCAGCAGCGCGGCGCCGCACGCGAGGACACGGAACGGAATGCTCATGAAGGCTCCTTGGGCAATGGGTCCGACAACAACGGGAAGCTGATGGTGACGCGCGTGCCGCGGCCTGGCGTCGAGCCGATCTCGATCCGGGCGCCGTGGGCCTCGGCGATCCACCGGGCGATGGCGAGCCCCAGGCCCGCGCCGTCCGCCTGGTGGCGGGACGGCTCACCGCGATAGAAGCGCTCGAACACGCGCGGCAGCTGCTCGGGCGGGATGCCGACCCCCGTATCCGCGACCACGACGCTCGCGCAGCCGTCCTGGGCCGCGACGTCGAGGCGGACGTGTCCGCCCGCGGGCGTGAACTTCACGGCGTTGTCGAGCACGATGACGAGCAATTGCCGCACGAGCGCGGCATCACCGCTGATCCGCGCCTCCTCGAACCCGCCGACCTCCAGCTGGATGCGCCGGTGCTCGGCGAGCGCGCGGACCGCGTCCACGGCCTCCGCCGCCACGTCGTCCAGGTACAGCGACTCGCGCGCGATGGCCCGCTCGCCGGCGTCGGCCCGGGCCAGCGTCAAGAGCTCCCCCACGATGTCGCCCAGACGGGCGGACTCGCGCGCAATCGCCCCAAATGTCGCCGCGTCGCGGGTGGCTTCCCGGTCCTGCCCGAGCGCGACCTCGGCGCGCGTCCGGAGCAGCGTGACGGGCGTGCGGAGCTCGTGGGCGGCGTCGGCCATGAAGCGGCGCATGTGATCCATCGACTGCTCGATCGGCGTGGTCGACTTGCGCACGAGCACGTACCCGCTGCCCGCGACGAGCAGCAACGCGATCAAGGCGGCCGCGGCGAACGCACGGATCAGGGACGCGTACTCCTCGTCGAGCTCCAACCGATCAGCCACAACGGCGGCGACATACGGCCGGTCAGCGGCTCCGGCGAATCGCTCCGCGTGGAGCCGGACGATGTGATCAGTCGGCGTTTCGAAATCGCGGTCGGCCGCCCCGGTGCGTGCCGCCTCCCGGGCCGCGTCCCGGATCCAGTCGGCGGCCGCATCCGGCTTGATCGGCCGCCCGGCGAGGTCGAACAGATAGAGCGACCGATCGGGGATGTGCAGCTCATCGACCGCGTCGGCGACCAGCCCCGTCGCCCGTGCTTGCTCGGTCTCACGCACGCGGGCCGCTTGGATCAACGCCGAGGTAGCGGCGCGAAGCGACGCGTCCAGCTGACGAGACACGCGGTGGCTGACGGCGATAAACAGCCCGCCGCCCAGGAGCCCGAGGATCGACAGGAAGATCCCCGCGTACCACAGCGTCAGCCGCAGGCGCAAACGGGCCAGGGGTTGCATCAGCGTGACGTCATGTGCCGAACCGGTACCCCGAGCCACGCAGCGTCGTGATCAGCTTCGGATCGAAGCCGTCGTCGATCTTGCGACGCAACCGCCGCACCAGCACCTCGAGGACGTTGGCGAAGGGGTCATGATTGTCGTCCCATACGTGGGCCGTGATGGTCGCGCGGTCCAGGACCTGTCCGGGGTGGCTCACGAACAGCTCGAGCAGGGCGAACTCTTTCGCGGTGAGGCGCAACGGGCGCCCGCCGCGGCGCACCTCCCGAGCCGTCAGATCCACCTCCAGGTCGGCGATGCGGTGCTGCGCCGGCGTGAGCGCCGGCCGCCGCCGCGCCAGCGCCTGCAGCCGGGCCACGAGCTCCCGCAAGGCGAACGGCTTCGTCAGGTAATCGTCGGCCCCGGCTTCGAGGCCGCGCACGCGGTCGTCCACGGCGTCGAGCGCCGTGAGCATCAACACGGGCGTGGTCACGCCGCCACGGCGCAGCTCGCGACACAGCGCGAACCCCGTTCCGCCGGGCAGGCGAACGTCGAGGACGATGACGTCGTAGGTCGAGAGGGCGGCGCGCTCTCGCCCTGCGGCGAACGTGGCAGCCAGGGTGGGGTCGATGCGCAGCGCCCGCAGGCCGTCTTGCAGCAGGCCGGCCAGCTCGGGGTCGTCTTCGACGATCAGCACGCGCATGGAGAAGGAATCGCGCTATAATTCGATCATGGCCGGTATCAATATACCCCTCTACGATCCGCGCCTGGTCCAGCCGATGCGCGACGAGCTGACGCGCCTCGGGTTCCGCGAGCTCCGCAGCCCCGAGGAGGTGGACGCCGCGCTCGGCACGGCGCGGGACACCACTGGACGCCGCGCTCGGCACGGCGCGGGACACCACGCTCGTCGTCGTAAACTCGGTGTGCGGCTGCGCCGCGCGCAACGCCCGGCCCGCCGCGGCCCTCGCGATCGCGCACCCCAAGCGCCCGCAGCAGCTGCTCACCGTGTTCGCCGGCCAGGACGCGGAAGCAACGGCGCGGGCGCGCAGCTACTTCACGGCGTATCCGCCGTCGTCGCCGCAGATGGCGTTGTTCAAGAACGGCGAGCTGGTGTTCATGTTGGAGCGGAAGAATATCGAGGGCCGACCCGCTCAGGACATCGCGGCCGATCTGACGGCGGCGTTCGATCGGTACTGCTCGTAGGGCGGCAGGGGCGGTAAAGACGGCAAGGGCGGCAATGTCACGTCCTCGCCGCCGGTACCGCTCGTGCCGACTCTGCCGCCTTTGCCGCCCTTACAGCACCCGCTCCCGCCGCACGCGCATGTCCACGACATTCCGCACCCAGGACCAGAGCGAGTCCTGCTTCTCCATGGGCACACCTTCCAAGACGTGGCGGCGCCACCCCTTCATGACCTCCGCGTCCTGGGTCCAGAGGCGCACACGCTTGCGCGGGACCCGTTTCTCCCACAGCTGGGCGATCGGTGGGTCGGCGTAGAGCAAGCGCACGGTCACGTTGCGGGAGAGGAACTCGAGCGGGCTCAGATCCACGCGCGCGTAGCGCTGCTCGAGCGCCAGTCGGCCGGCCCCAGGATAATCGGGCTCGCCGTCGGAGAACAGCACGATGTTGAGCGGCGCCAGGATGAGGTTGTTGCGCCTCACGTGCAGGGCGGCGCGCTGGAAGAACGCGTTGAAATCGGTGATCGGGTCCTCTTGGGGGAACCACGCGCGCAGGTCCGACGCGATCTGCGCGGGTGACTTGCCGCTCAGATCCTGGATCGGGTGGAACACCTTGGCCTGCCCGGGACGCTCGCCGCCCGCCCAGCTCACCCACGAAGATCGCCGTGTTCGGCTGCAGCCCGCCGACGCCGTTCAGGTGGCCGTAGATGTAGAGCGCCGCAAAATCGATCGCCCCGTTGAAACTGGGGTTGCGCCGGAACGAGCCGCTGATGTCCAGACCGATCACGAGTGTCGACCTGGGCGTCTCGGCCCGTTGCGACGGCGCGCACGCCACCACGCTCAGCCCCAAGACCAGTGCCGCGACGCGACGCCTCATGACGCACCTCCCTCGACCGTGTGGGTCTTGCCGGTCGCGAAGATCGGCGTGCTGTGGAGCACCTGGTCGAGCGACCGGAAGGGCAAAGTGAAGTGCGGCTTGCCCATGATCACGACGACCAAGAAGTTGAATCCGCTGGCGACCAGCTGCAGCACCGGCAAGGTCAGCAGCTCCATCAGGTGCTGGGCCTCCTTCTTGAACCACTCGTGCTCGGCCTTGAGCGCGTTGATCGGCCCGCGCCAATACTCCGCGTCCGCGGTCGCGGCCGCCCGCACGGCGCCCACGCCTTCCATCGCCTTCCGCCCGAGGATGGCGAGCAGCGCCGGCGTCCCGAACCGGCCGAACAGGAACCACGTCATGCCGCGCACGCCCACCCACCCCAGGAGCGCCAACCCCAGCGTCCCGACGATCCCCAACTGGAACCCCTGCTGGGCCAGCCACGGCGTGATGGCGTCGATCAGCTCACGGTACAAGAAGAGCACTTCGAACAGCGCGACGGTGATCTCGACCAGCACCATCGCGACGATCTGGCCCACCGCCCGCGTCTTGATCGCCTCGTTTAACACCTGGATGCACGCGAAGCTGCCCCCGATGATGATGAACAGGAAGAACCACAGGATTATCACCAGAACAAAGCCGTTCACCTGGTAGCCCGTCAGGTCCGCGAGCAGCTCGCTCATCGTCGGGCGCAGCGTGAAGGTGAAGATCGTGGCCTCGATGGCGGACCAGAACAGCAGCAGGACGAACGCGATCCAGGGCACCCCGGGCTGACGCGAGCTGGAATCGAGCATCGCGAAGGGCGACGTGACCAGGTTCTTCAAGGTTCTCCACAGCAGCCCGACGCCCAGCCGGAGCAGGCCCCAGATCCAGCCGACGAACACCAGGAGGAAGCGCGCCAGCCCGAACCAATAAAACCACGCCATGCGGACCGCGTCCCACCAGGACATGAGCAGCGCCGCCAGGAAGCGTCCGCGGCCGGAGCGGAACGGAATGGTGTAAAGCGATACCATCGTGCCCCACACGCCCGCGACCAGCACTGTGGCCGGGAAAAAGAGCAGCAGGAACTTGCCGAACGCCTCCCAGAAGGACGACCCCGTCACGACCAGATGGAACACCTGTGCCTGCCAGTCGACGATCCAAGACAGGCCGCCCCAGATCCAGCCCCAAACGGTCTG
>WNGN01000073.1_pt1 | contig 57615 bp, 53 predicted proteins | sample 5400561 | NCBI WGS metagenome assembly WNGN01 (sample SAMN13153379, study PRJNA577476) | soil metagenome | isolation source: 115 cm soil or saprolite under Garry oak tree replicate 2 | place: USA:California | collected 2016-06-15 | reverse complement strand
TCGAGAAAAAGGTCGGCGAGCCCTTGCCGCGCGAGGTGCAGCGGCACGTCACGGCGCGGCGCGAACACGAGCCGCGCCGGATCGATGCCCGCGACGGTAGCATGCCGGCGCAAGTTCGCCTCGCCGGGGCCTTGCAGGAGCCAGAGGACGCTGCCGGGAACGGCGCGGAGGATTCGCATCCACGACGAAAAGATCGCAGGCTCGATTTTCTCGTGACGGTGGAACGCGCAGAGAACGACTGCGCGCTCTCGCAAACCTTCTTCGATCCGCTCCGGCGCGGGCAAACGAGGGACGGCGCCGTAGGAAGTGGCGAAGTAGGTGTGCGGCAGCCGAACCAGCTTTTCCGCGTAGAACGGCGCGGAACCCTCGGGCGCGACCTCGGCGTCGGCAATCAGGTAGTCCGCAAGGGTACCGCCGAGCGTCGCCGGGTAGCCGAGGTACGACGCCTGGACCGGCGCCGGGCGCAGGGCGAGGACTTCGCTGCGGCTGTCGCGCATGTAGCCGTTCAGGTCCACGAGGATGTCGATCGCGTCTCCGGCAATTCGCTCGGCGATCCGTCCGGTGGGAAGCGCGTGCAACTCGGCGAAATGATCGCAGTCCCCGGCGATGCCCCGAAAAACGGCGCTGCCGTCGTCGGGAGCGAGGCTGTAGCCGAAGATCTCGAAACGCTCGCGATCGTGCAGCGCGTAGATCGAACGGGTGAGGTGTCCGGTGGCGTGCATGCCGAAACCGGAAGAAATGTAACCGATGTGCGGCCGTGCGCTCCGCGCGCGCGGCGAGCATGGCTACAGGAGCTTGAACGCCAGCATCGGAGTGTGCGGGCGGGCGATCGCGGCGATCTCGGCGCTCCGGCCGATGAAAGCGTCGAGGCCCGCCCAGTCGCAGCGCTCCAGCCGCTCGCAGCCCATCGTCAGGAAAATTTCCTCCGGCTGGAACAAGACTTCAATATCAACCGGCCCGATGATGCCCGACTCCGCGGCCCATTTCCCGATGCGCCCGCGCACGGCGGGATCGCCGCCCGACAGCACCTGCGCGAGTTCTCTACGGGCGTCCTCGATTGCCCCGAGTGCCGCGAGGGCCAGCCCGAGATCGAGTCGGGACAATCGGTGCTGCGGTTCGATGCGGAGCGCTTCGCGTGCGGCGGCGGCCGCTTCGTCGTAGCGGCGCGCGGCGAGGCAGGATTCGGCGAGGTTGAAGTGCGCGTCGACGCTGCGCGGGCAGAGCGACGCGAATTTGCGGTTGTTTTCGACCGCCTCCTGGACTCGTCCCAGCTGCGTCAGGACGATGCCGCGATTTTGCAGCGCGCGGACGAAACCTGGATCGAGCGCGAGCGCGCGGTCATAGTGTTCGAGCGCGCCGGCTAGATCTCCGAGCGCTTCGCACGCCGCCCCGGTGTTGAAATGAATCTGCGCGTCGTCCGGATATTGCGACAGCAACTCCCGGCATCGCGAAAGAGCTTCCGCGGGTCGCTTTGCGTCGCACAGCACTGCGACCTCCGCTTGCGCGGCTTGAACGTTCGCGGGATCGAGTGCGATGACGCGGTCGAACGCGGAGAGTGCGCCGTCCAACGCTCCGAGCGCGTGGCGGCATGCGCCGAGGAGAAACCACGCCTTCCCGTTCTCCGGATGCTCGGCGCACCAGGGCTCGAGCAATATCGCGGCTTCGTTAAAACGGCAGGCCTGATACAGGTTCAGGGCACGCGCATACGCGTCGGATGTCACCCCGGCGAACTTAGCACAGCCGCCCGCGCCAGTCCGTTTTATCTGGCCAGTGCAGCCGCGCCGTTGAGGTTCGTCGCTCCAAACTGGACGCCGGTAAATTGATAGACGATCCCGGCGTGCGTTGCGCCTACACCCGAAAAAAATCCGTTCACCCCGAGGCCGCAAGCACCGCTGCAGTTGCCCGTGGTGGTGGTCCCGGAAGCGGTAAATAGGGCGCCGTTGATCGATCCGCCAGCCGTGCCGCTGTACGTGCTTCCTCCCGCGGTCGCGGACAGACTCACGCTCACATTCTGGCTGTTGAAATCGCCGATCAAGGACGCCGAGTTCAGGACGCCGGGCGCATCGGAGCCGTTCGCAAAAGTCGGTCTGGTCGCTCCGCCCGGGATCAGGTTATAGGTGAAAATTCCGCTGGGCATGCTCGCCGCCGGCGTGGGGATGCCCGTGACATAGTGCAGGCCCTCGTTCGCAGTCAGCGTAACGGGCGTTCCGTTCACAAGTACATCACCGGTCCAGCGGCCCCAGGAGAGGAAGCCGTCATTGTTAGCCTCCATCTGGGTTCCTGCGAGAGTGAAAGTCGCCGGAACAAAGCAGGGAAAACTGACGCAAATAGTTCCCGAAGTAAGACCATCGAACTGGATCAGTTGACCGGCGCTATCGAACACCGCATTTTGGGGAGCTACTAGGCCGGGAACAAAGGAATATGCAAAGGCGTATCCCGGTCCGCTCGTCGGCACGATCGAATTCCCGAGCGGCCCCACGACGTCGCCCTGCACGATCGTCGGCGGAAGCAACGGTCCGGCCTGCGGCTGCGCCGGCGGAACGACCGGTACTTGAGTCGTCGGCTGCGGCGGGACGTTGCGGTTCGTGCCCGCGAGTCCCGCGGTCCCCGCCGGGACGTCGATCGAGCCGCCGTTGTTCGTCAGCGACCAGATGCCGCTCGTGCCGATGACGAGCGTCGATCCGTCGTTGTTCACCTGGATCAAGCCGCCGGTGCCGCGGATGCCGATGGTCGCGGTCGGCGTGGCGATCCGGTAGCGGCTCTTGTTGGCGCGGCCCACGAGGCCGGTGACGGTGCGCATCGCCCCCTTGAACAATCCAAAGAGCGCCGACTCGGTGCCGTCGGCCTTGCCGCTGTAGCGATATTCCTTGATGTCGAATTCGGTGTTCGGCTGGAGCGAGACGTACGCGCCGTCGGAGAAGCGGATCTGGGCCCGGCCGTCGGCGCCGCTCGCGATCTTGTCGCCGCTGCCGACTTCCGCCCCCTTCAGGAGGGCGTGCGCCCTTCCGCTCGCCTCGGTGACGACGACGTTGCCGATCGCGAAGTCGACGCGACCGGTATTGGCGAGCGCGGCCTCGGAAAGCGCCGCGGAAACGAGCGCGAGCATGACGCCGCGCGGGCTGAGCTTAAAGCGATTTGCATCGATGTTCTTCATGTTTCTCCCCCCGGTTTCCGACCCGCCAGTTCACTCCCGAAAGTCCCGGCCGGCAAGGAATTATTCACGCTAGAAAGTTCTGCGCACCAGGACTGAACGTGTAGTTGACGCCCAGGCGCAGGTCGGTCTGCTTGTCGCGGCGCGTGACGAGGAAGAACGGATCGTCCGCCCCGTAGACGCGGCGCTCGTAGCTCACCAGGCCGAACAGCACCGATCGGTCGGTGACCGATGCCTGTCCGCCGAAGCGCACGCCCACCGGCTTGTGCCCGAGGTTCTGGAAGCCGGCATCCTTGTCCTTCTCGTTGCCTCCGTAGAGGCTGCCGAATACCACCGGCTTGCCCGGCGCGTCCCAGCCGTATCCGAACGCGACGCCGCCGATCGTGCGCCTCGAGTCGCGGGGGGACTGCGTCGGGTAACCGAGGTCCGCGGCCTGCGCGAAGATCGATACCTGGCTGTATTCGCTGTAGTTGTGCTGCCACTGCGCGACGACGCCGTTGCTCCTGCGGAAATCGGCGTTGTCGACGCGGAAGTCCTGCCCCTGGTAGCCCGCCGTGACGGCTTCCTTGTCGCGCGACCAGCGCAGCCCGAGGTTGCCGTCGACCGTGGCGATGTCGAAGTCATCGTGCTGCTGGTTGAATTTCCCGTTCGCCGCGACGCCCGCGAGGACCGCCCATTCCGGCGAAAACCCGTACACGTAGTTGAGTCCGCCGCCGACCGTGGCGAAGTTGTCGGATTGCTTCACGCCGCTGGGGGCGAGCGTCGCCACGATCCCGCCCAGGGCCGGGATCGCGATCTGGTTGACCGACGTGGCGCTGTTGACGTTGCTGTCGTGGCCGAATCCGAGCTCGACGAAGCCGCTGAACCGGGTCGGGCCGGCTTCCAGCGCCGAAAGATACCGGTCGATGGTCTGCCTGACGGCCTCGGGCGGGTTGCTCGCACGAACGTTCTCGAACTCGCGCTTGGCGTTCTCCTTCTCGCCCATCTCGAAATAGGCGCGGGCGATCTCGGCGCGCGCCTGGGCGTGATTGGGATTGACGGCGAGCACTCGTTCGAGCGCAAACACCGCGCGCTCGCGATGCCCGGAATCGAGAGCGGCGATGCCGAACAGGTAGTCGAAATCGACCTCGCCGGCGCGTTTCGATTCCAGCGGCTCGAGCAATTGATAGGCGGCCTGCGGATTGTTCTGCTGGATGAGCCGCTGGGCCCGGTCGAGGATCTCGTCAGCGAAGGCGAGCGACCGAAACAAGCAGAACAATGCGGTCACGCTCAAGACTATTGTTCTTGATCTCACGTTCATCCCCCCCTGGAAAATGAATCGCGCGCAGAGCCTATCACAGTTACGTATGGATTTCAGGACGCAGGGTCGCGAGATAGTGCAGCGGCCCGCCGCGGAAGGGCGCGAATCCCGTTCCGAAGATGAGTCCGGCATCGGCGAGATCGGCGTCGGCGACGATGCCCTCGGCGACTGCGGCCTGCGCCTCCTTCAGATAAGGCGCGATGATTTTTTCGGTGAGCTCGGGCGTGACGCCGCCCGCCCTGCCTTTGCGTGCCTTGCCTTTTTGCCAGACGTAGAACCCGCGGCCCGTTTTTCGGCCGAGATGTCCGGCGGCGACCAGCTCGGCGAGCTTCTTCGGCGGCTCGGCGCTCTCGCCCGCGAGCTCTTTGCCCACCGCCATGCAGATGTCCAAGCCCACCGTGTCGGCGAGCTCGATCGGGCCCATCGGCATGCCGAACGCAACGGCCGCGGCATCGAGCGTCTCCGGCCTGACGCCTTCATCGGCCATGCGCAGCGCCTGGTCGATATAGGGTCCGAGCACGCGATTGACGAGGAAGCCGGGCGAGTCCTTCACCGGCAGCGGCAGCTTGTCGATTCTACGCACGAAGGCCGCCGCGCGCTTTGCGATTTCCGGGTCGGTGTTCGCGCCGGAGACGATCTCCACGAGTTGCAACTGCGGCACCGGATTGAAGAAGTGGATGCCCACGAGCCGCGACGGGCGGCTGAAACGGGCGCCGATGTCCGCGAGCTTCAGGCTCGAGGTGTTGGAAGCGAGGATCGCGTCGGGCCTGGCCGCCGCCTCGAGCTTCGCGAACAGCTCGCGCTTCGCCTGCAGGTTCTCGAAGATCGCCTCGATGATGACATCCGCGCGGCGCGCGCCGTCACCCGCGACGTCGGGGATCAACCGGTCGAGCGCGTCGCGGACCCGCGACCGGTCCCGCAGCCGGCGCTTGAAGAGCTCGGCCGCGCGCTTCATGGCCGGCGCGAGGCGCTCGGCGCTCTGGTCCTGGAGCGTGACGGTCAGCCCGCGCATCGCGCACCAGGCGGCGATGTCCCCGCCCATCACGCCCGCGCCGATCACGTGCACGCCGCCTGCCTTGAAGCCGCCGTCCTTGCCGAGCGCCTTCATCCGCTCCTGCAAGAAGAAAATCCGGATCAAGTTTTTCGCCGTGTCGCCCTCGACCAGCCCGGCCACCGACGCCGGGTCCTCATGCGGCGGCGCGAACGGATCGCCGTCGTACCTCTCCCACAATGCGAGGATCGCGTAAGGCGCCGGATAACGGTCGGGCGAGGCTCGGGATGCGACCTGCCTTCGTGCCATCGCGGCGACCAGGGGGCGCATGAACGACCCGTTCATGATCCGCTGCGCGAGGGGAGCCTTTCGGGGCCGCGGCGCCTCGAGCGCCATCATGCGCGCCGCGTTTTCCTGGATCCGCGGGGGCACCGAGGCGTCGACGAGCCCGATGCGCTTGGCGCGGCGCGCATCCGCCGCGCGGCCGGTGAGCAGCATGTCGAGCGCGGCGGTGGGGCCGACCAGGCGCGGCAGGCGCTTGACCCCGCCCCAGGCGGGCAGGATGCCGAGCATGACTTCGGGAAGGGCGAAGCGTGTTCCGGGCTCATCGACCGCGACGCGGTAACGGCAGGCGAGCGCGAGCTCCACGCCGCCGCCCATGCAGAAGCCGTTCACGAGAGCGAGCGTCGGGAAGGGCAGGGCTTCCAGCTTGTTGAACGCGTTCCAGCCGCGCCTGACGATCTGCATGGCGTCGTCGGCGTCCTTGATCTTCGTGAATTCCCCGACGTCGGCCCCCGCTATGAATCCGGACTCCTTGGCCGAGCGGATGATGAGCGCCCGCGGCTGCTCCGCCTGCAGCTCGTCGAGGACGCGGTCGAACTCGTCGATCGCCTCGGCCGAAAGCGTGTTGGTCGAGGCGCCTTCCTTGTCGAAGGACAGCCACGCGAGATGGTCGCGGTCGGTGTCGAGCTTCCAGTGCTTGTACGCAGTCATAATTTGTCATCCCCGCCTGCGCGGGAATGACGGATCAGAGGGATTCCACAAGCATCGCGCCGCCGAGGCCGCCGCCGATGCAGATCGAAGCCATCCCGAGCTTGCCTCCGGTCCGCTTGAGCACGTGCAGCAGATGCAGCACGATGCGCGCTCCCGACGCCCCGACCGGGTGGCCGAGCGCGATTGCGCCGCCGTCCACGTTCAGCTTTTCCGCGTCGAGCTCGCCCATCGCGCCCTCGAGGCCCAGCTGCTCGCGGCAATATTTGTCTTCCTTCCAGGCCGCGAGGCAGCCGAGAACCTGCGCGGCGAACGCCTCGTTGATCTCCCACGCGTCGAGGTCGTTGAGCATCAGGTGGTGCCGCTGCAGGATCGGCGTCGACGCGTGCACGGGGCCGAGGCCCATCTGCGCCGGATCGAGGCCCGCCCATTGCGAATCGACGATGCGCCCGGCCGGCTCGAGATGGTGGCGCTTCACCGCTTCCTCGGTCGCGAGGACGAGCCACGCGGCGCCGTCGGTGATCTGCGATGAATTGCCCGCGGTCACGTTGCCGTACTTGCGGTCGAAGAAGGGCTTCAGCTTGGCAAGATTCTCCACGGTCGAGTCCTTGCGCACGCCGTCGTCGTCCTCGTAGAGATCGCCGTCGCCGTCGTAGAGGGGCACGATCTCGGCTCCGAGGCCGTCGTGCGGATTGTCGAAAAAGCCGCCCTCCTGCGCTCGGAGGACGCTTGCGTGGCTTTGCGCCGAAAACTCGTCCATCTGCAGCCGGCCGATTCCGAACCGGTAGGCGAGATTCTCCGCGGTCTGGCCCATGAGGAGCCCCACGTAGGGATCGGTGAGGCCCTTCATGATGCCGATGACGGGGGTGAGCAGCTGCGACGGCTTCAGCTTGAGGAACATTCCCGCCTTCTTGAGCGGAGACTTGGCCGCCATGAAATTCGAGAACCACATGACCATGACGTCCGAATAGAGCAGCGGCGCCCGCGAGAGCGCATCCACGCCGCCCGCGAGGACGAGGTTCGAGCGCCCCGAGAGCATGTTGGCGATGGCGGAATCGAGCGCCTGCATGCCGCTCGCGCAATTCCTCATCACCGTCCAGCCCGGCACCTTCTCGCCGCAGCCCATGCGCAGCGCCGCGACGCGGCCGATATTGACTTCGTCCACCGAAGGGGCCGCGCAGCCGAGGATGACTTCGTCGAGCTGCGACGGCGCGAAAGGCTGTCGCACGAGCAGCGCTTTTCCGGCGGCCGTCGCGAGGTCGCTCGCCGAAAACGGCCCCGGTCTATTGCGCGATTTCAGGAAAGGCGTTCTTGCGCCGTCGATGATGTAAATCGGATTCACGAATCCCCCGAGCTAGCAATAGCAAGGCCGCCGCGAGCGTCGCGGCTCGCGCAGTCAAGCCGCAACCCGGTGCGGAACGGGCCGCGCCACCTCCGATACGCCGAAGTCCTGAGGGAAATGATCCACCCGGATCACCTCGTCGCGCAGCTGCGCGGCGCGCCTGAGCAGCGACTGCTCCTCGGCGCTGATGATCCCCGCTGCGAGCGCGGCCTGCGCCGCTTCTTCCGGTTCCTTCGCCTCGATCGTTCCCGCCTTCTGCGCCGCGCGGACCTTGGCCTCGACCGGCTCGGCCGCGACGGCCGCGTCGAGCGCCGCCTCGAGGCAGCCGATCGGCTCGGCTTCGGACCGCGGCAGGTACATGCCCGCCGAGAGCCGGTCCCTCGTCGCGGACGGAGCGATGAGCAGCCGCGCAATCTCGTGGCCCAGCGCATCGCGCGGGGGCGCAAAGCGCCGCCCGAGCGGGAATATCACGACGCGCAGCAGCGCGCCGATCAGCCGGCTGGGGTAGTTGGCGAGCACCCCGTGAAGCGCGTCGGCGGCGCGGGCGAGCGCGTCCTGCACCGACCAATCGAGAAGCGGCAGGTCGGCCTGCTGCCGGCCTTCGTCCTCGTAGCGCTTGAGCGCCGCCGAGGCAAGGTACATGAACGAGAGCACGTCGCCCAGGCGCGCGGAAATCTTCTCCTTGCGCTTGAGCGATCCGCCGAGCACGAGCATCGATACGTCGGAGAGGAACGCGAACGCGGCCGATATGCGGGTGAGCTGCTTGTAGTAGCGGCCGGTCTCGGGGGCGGCGGCGACCGGCGCGGACAGGAAAAGCGAGCCCGTCAGCGCCATGATGAAGGCGCGGGCCATGTTCGCCATGACGTGACGAACGTGGCCGAAGAGCGCCGCGTCGAACGCGGCGATGTCGTGCCCGCGCGCGGCGTTCATTTCCTTCAGCACGAAGGGATGGCAGCGGATCGCGCCCTGGCCGAAGATGATGAGGCTGCGGGTGAGGATGTTGGCGCCTTCGACGGTGATCGCGATCGGGAGCTGCTGGTAGGCGCGGCCCATGAAGTTGTTGGGGCCGAGACAGATGCCCTTGCCGCCCAGGATGTCCATGGCGTCGTTGACCACGACGCGCCCGCGCTCGGTGAGATGGTATTTGCAGACGGCGGAGATCACCGAGGGCTTTTCGCCCAGATCCACCGCGCCGGCGGTCATAGCGCGCGCCGCGTCCATCATGTAGAGATTGCCGCCGATGCGCGCGAGCGCCTCCTCGACGCCTTCGAACTTGCCGATCGCCGTATGAAACTGGCTGCGCACCCGCGCATAGGCGCCGGTTGCGCGCGCCGCGAGCTTGGCGTAGCCGCAGCCGGAGGAGGGCAGCGAGATCGAGCGTCCCGCGGCGAGGCACTCCATCAGCATTCTCCAGCCCTGGCCCGCCATCTTCGGCCCGCCTATGATCCAGTCGAGCGGCATGAACACGTCCTTGCCCCAGTTCGGTCCGTTCTGGAACACGGCATTCAGCGGCATGTGGCGGCGGCCGATGTTGACCCCGGGCGTCGAGGTCGGCACCAGCGCGCAGGTGATGCCGAGGTCCGCCTTGTCGCCCAGAAGACGATCGGGATCATGAAGGCGGAAAGCGAGGCCCAGCAGCGTCGAGATCGGCCCGAGCGTGATGTAGCGCTTCTCCCAGGTGACGCGCATGCCGAGCACGTCCTTGCCTTCCCAGTTTCCCTTGCAGACGATGCCGAAGTCGGGAATCGAGGCGGCGTCCGAGCCCGCATGCGGATTCGTCAGGCCGAAGCAGGGGATGTCGAGGCCCTTCGCGAGGCGCGGCAGAGTGTGGTTTTTCTGCTCGTCGGTGCCGTAGTGCAGGAGCAGCTCGGCGGGCCCGAGCGAATTCGGGACCATCACCGTCACGGCCGCCGCGCTGCAGCGGGTGGCGAGCTTCTGGATCACCTGCGAATGCAGGGTGGCGGAGAATTCCTTGCCGCCGTACTTCTTGGGGATGATCATCCCGAGAAAGCCCTTGTCCTTGATGAACTGCCACGCTTGCGGAGGCAGGTCCTGATAGATCTGCGTCGTGTCCCAGTCGCTCACCATCGCGCACAGTTGTTCCGTCTCGTTGTCGAGGAAGGACTGCTCCTCCGCGCTGAGCTGCGGTCGCGGCGTCGCGAGCAGCTTGTCCCAGCCCGGCTTGCCGGAAAAAAGCTCGCCGTCCCACCAGACCGTGCCCGCGTCGATCGCTTCCTGCTCGGTCTGGGACATGGCGGGGAGCTGGCCCCGGTACCAGCGCAGCAGCAGCCTTGAAACGAGCGGGCGGCGCAGAAGACCGATCCCGAGCACCACGCTCGCGAGGGCGAATATCGCGCCGAGCAGCTCGAACGCCCAGACCGGGAGAGCGATCGTGCTCCAGCCGAGAGCGGCGACGCCGGCGACGAACCAGACCCAGCCGGGCACGGCGAGGTAGGCGAGCGCGACCGAGACGACGGCGACGGCGATGATCCAGAGGGTGTCCGACATGACGATCTCCTGAAACCGGGCGCGCAGCGCGTCCCAGAGTGTTTCATGATACCGCGCAAGCGGGCGGGATGGGGCGAAGCGCGAACGGCGACGCGGGCAAGACGCGCCCCTGTGCGCCTCCACGTCACGATGCCCGGAGGCATAAAATCACGCCATGGCACACGACCAGCGCGGCCTGACCCTGCCCGTTCCGTTGAAGAGCCCGGCCGGCGCGCCGCGGCGGCGCAGCGAGTGGCGCGCGGTCGGGATGCTGTTTCCTTATCTATGGGAATTCCGCGTCCGGGTGGCGTTGGCGCTCGCGTTCCTCACCACGGCCAAGCTCGCCAACGTCGGCGTGCCCCTCGTGCTCAAGGAAGTGGTCGATTCGCTGGACACGCAGACCGCGGTGCTCGTGCTGCCGCTCGCGCTGCTCGCCGCTTACGGCATCCTGCGCTTCTCGACGACGCTGTTTGCGGAGCTGCGCGACGTCGTGTTCGTGCGCGTGACCCAGCGCGCCATCCGGCGCGTCGCGCTGGCGGTGTTCCGGCACATGCACGGCCTGTCGCTGCGCTTTCACCTGGAGCGGCAGACCGGGGGCGTGTCGCGCGACATCGAGCGCGGCACGCGCGGCATCTCGACGCTGCTCTCGTACATGCTGTTCTCGATCATTCCGGTCGTCCTCGAGTTCAGCCTGGTGGCGGCGATCCTGCTCACCCGGTTCGACTGGCGCTTCGCTGCGGTCACCTTCGTCGCGGTGGCCATTTACATCGCTTTCAGCGTGTCGGTCACCGAGTGGCGCATGGAGATCCGGCGCCAGGCGAACGAGCTGGACTCGAAGGCCAACACGCGCGCGATCGACAGCCTGATCAACTACGAGACGGTGAAATACTTCAACAACGAGGAATACGAGGCGCGCCGCTACGACGAGAATCTGCAGAAATACGAGTTCGCCGCCGTAAAGAACGAAGCCTCGCTCGGGCTCCTCAACATCGGGCAGAGCTGCATCATCGCGATCGCGGTGACGCTGCTCATGGTCCTCGCCGCTCAGGGAGTGGTGGCGAAGACCCTGACGCTCGGCGACCTCGTGCTCGTCAACGGCCTGTTGATCCAGCTCTACATTCCGCTCAACTTCCTCGGCATGGTGTACCGCGAGATCAAGCAGGCGCTCGCCGACATGGACCGCATGTTCCGCCTGCTCACTCAGGACCGGGAAATACAGGACAGGCCGGACGCTACGCCGCTGCCTCCTGGAAAAAGCGCGGGAAGCGCCACGGTGCGTTTCGAGCACGTCGACTTTTCCTACGAGCCGCGGCGGCAAATCCTGTTTGACGTTTCGTTCGAAGTGCCGGCAGGTAACAAGGTCGCGGTGGTCGGTCACAGCGGCTCGGGCAAATCGACACTGGCTCGTCTCTTGTTCCGCTTTTACGACGTGAACGCGGGCCGCATCACGATCAACGGGACCGACATCCGCAGCGTCACGCAGTCGTCCCTGCGCGCCGCGATCGGCATCGTCCCTCAGGACACGGTGCTCTTCAACGACACGATCCTGTACAACATCCACTACGGGCGGCCGGGCGCGTCGCCCGAGGAGGTCATCGAGGCGGCCAAGGCCGCGCACATCCACGAATTCATCGAGAGCCTGCCCGACAAGTACGAGTCGCGCGTGGGCGAGCGCGGCCTCAAGCTCTCGGGCGGGGAGAAGCAGCGCGTCGCGATCGCGCGCGCGGTTCTCAAGAACCCGAGCATTCTCGTCTTCGACGAGGCCACCTCCGCGCTCGACTCGGAAACCGAAAAAGGCATCCAGGCGGAGCTCGACCGCATTGCCAGAGGGCGCACGACGCTCGTGATCGCGCACCGGCTCTCCACCGTGATGGACGCGGACCAGATCCTGGTGCTGGATGCGGGCCGCGTCGTCGAGCGCGGCACCCACCGCGAGCTCCTCGAACGCGAAGGCGCCTACGCGCAGATGTGGGCGCTGCAGCTGCAGGAGGAAGCGGAGAGCGCGGTCGCGCTCTAGTACCGCAGCACGGTGGGTTGGCCGCGTCATAAGGACCCGCGAGCCTGTGTGAAGTACTTCACGTATCCTGTTATTTTTGTTGCAAATTAAAGAATGCGCCGCTACACTCTCTCTAACGTCAACGATCAGGGAGGGGTTTTTGCGCTTCATCCCGGTATCGCTCATTGCGCTGGCGACGGTCTCCGCGCCAGCGTTCGCCGCCGCGCGCAGCGCGGCCCAACCGCATGAGCCGTCCCTGCGTTCGCAGGCCGCCTTGGTCCTGGACCAGGATTCCGGCGTGGTGCTCCTCGGCAAGAACGCCGAGTCGCCGTTGCCGATCGCCTCGCTGACCAAGCTCATGACGGCGATCGTGACGCTCGATGCGGACCTCGACCCCTACGAGCCCGTGACGATCGCGCGCGAGGATGTCGACAAGCTGCGCCGCTCGCCCTCGCGCCTCAAGGTCGGGGCCACGCTCACGCGCGACGAGCTGCTCCATCTCGCGCTCATGGCCTCGGAAAACCGCGCCGCCTCGGCGCTCGGCCGCTCCTATCCGGGCGGCAAGGACGCGATCGTGCTCGCGATGAACCTGAAGGCGCAGCTGCTCGGCCTGTCGGGCACGCGCTTCAACGATGCGACCGGCCTCTCCGCAGGCAACATCTCCACGGCCCATGACCTGGCGAGGCTCGTGCGGGCGGCGCATGACTACGCCAAGATCCGCGAGTATTCGACCTCGGCCGCATACCAGGTCAGGGTCGGGCGACGCACCATGCGCTTCGGCAACACCAATCTTCTGGTTCGGAACACCCGTTGGGACATCGGTCTGTCCAAGACCGGCTATCTCAGCGAGGCGGGGCGCTGCCTCGTCATGCAGGCGACGCTTGCCGGGCGCTCGGTGATCATCGTGCTGCTCGACTCCTGGGGCAAGTACACGCGGGTGGCCGACGCGATGCGCATTCGTCAATGGCTCGAATTCGCGATAGGCCGTTCGGGCATGCAGAGGCCGGCCTTGTCGCCGATAACGGACAACGAGCGGGGTCTGACCCCGGCGCAAGCGGTGCGCGCCCGACCGGCGTAGCCGCCGCCTGGCATGAACAACGTCCAGCCCTCGCCCCGGCCCGCCGCGCCGGGGGTGATCCGCTTCTACAACTTCCTCGCGCCGGGGAACCTGTTCCTCGAGGACGTGCTAACGGGTCTTGCGCGTCCGCAAAAAAGCATCCCGGCGAAATACTTCTACGACGAGCAGGGCTGCCGGCTGTTCGAAGCCATCTGCGAGCTGCCCGAGTACTACCTGACGCGCACCGAGATGGCGATCCTTCGCACCCACGTCGCCGACATCACGCAGTTCACGGGTCCGGACGCCGAGCTCATCGAGTTCGGCAGCGGCGCAAGCGCCAAGACGCGCATCCTGATCGAGGCGCTGCAGCCGACGGTGTACGTTCCGGTCGATATCGCCGTCGATACGATGCGCGCCGCCTCGGGCGAGCTGGCGAAGCTCTTTCCCTGGCTCAACGTCATCGGCATCTGCGCCGACTACTCGCGCCCGCTCGCGCTGCCCGAGCTCGTCGGCGTCCCGATCCGCAAAAAGGCGGTGTTTTTTCCGGGCTCCACGGTCGGCAATTTCACCCCGGGCGAGGCGCTCGTCTTTCTCAAGCAGGCGCGCAGGCTGGCGGGCACGGGCGGGGTGCTGCTGATCGGGGTGGATCTCAAGAAGGACAAGAGGACCTTGGATGCCGCCTACAACGACCTGCAGGGAGTCACCGCCGAGTTCAATCTGAACCTGCTGCAGCGGATCAATCGCGAGCTGGGGGGCGATTTCCAGATCAAGCGCTTTCGGCACAAGGCGTTCTACGACGCGGTCCTCGGCCGCATCGAAATGCGCCTGGAGAGCATTTACTCCCAGTTCGCGCACGTCGCGGGCCAGCGGGTCGATTTCGCGCCGGGCGAAACCATCCACACCGAGATCTCCTGCAAGTATTCCATCTCCGAGTTCCAGGACCTCGGGAAGAAGGCCGGCTTTTCGCCGGAGAAGGTCTGGATCGATCCCGAGCAGCTGTTCAGCGTGCACGGGATGGTGGCTGTTTAGCCCCCCCGGCAGGCGCGGGGCCTGTTCATCCCCGATACCCGATCGCCCGGGATATCTTCTCGGCGGTTTCCCTGACCGATCCCGACCACCCGCTTTTCATGCGCTCGGCGGGGGCGGATACGGACAGCCCCGCGACGAGCGCCCCGGCGTCGTCGCGCACGCCGGCGCCGATGCAGCGCACGCCGAGCTCGGCTTCCTCGTTGTCCACGGCGTAGCCGTTGCGCCGGATCCGGTCGAGATCCTTTTCCAGCGCGGCGATGCTGGTGAGGGTGTTGCGGGTGAACTGCGGCAGGCGCGTGCGCTGCGCGTAGCCGCGCAGGCCCTCGGCGCCGTCCTCCAGCAGGAAGAGCTTGCCGACCGCGGTAATGTGCAGGGGCGCGCGGGCGCCGACGATGTTCACCACGCGCATGAGCGCGCGGCCGCTCGAGGTGCGCTCGACGTACACGATCTCGTCGTCCCGTCGCACCGAGAGATTGACCGCCTCGCCCGTCGCCGCGTGCAGCTCGCGCATGAAGGGAAGCGCGTGCTCGCGCACGCTGATGCGCCCCTTCACGAGGTTGCCGAGCTCGAGCAGGCGGATCCCGAGACGGTAGTTGCCCTGGTCGATGCGCTCGACCAGGTGATCGTGCACCAGCGCGCCCAGGATGCGGTGCGCGGTCGAGGGATGCAGACCGCTCGATTGCGCCAGGGCTTTCAGCCCCACCGGCTCCGGATGGCGGGCGAGCACCTCGAGCAGCCTCATCATGCGCTCGATCACCTGGATGGAGCTTTTCGACTCGGCCGCGGTCATGGGAATTTGTCGAATCGCGCAATTTTATACCACGATGCGGAATAGGGGCGCGGGCGGGCAAATCTCGCGTGCTATGATTCGGCGCCTGCAGGAACTTCTTTCGTGCGCATCGGCCTTTTCGTCACTTGTCTCGTCGATCTCATGCGGCCGTCGATCGGGTTCGCGGCCGTCAAGCTGCTCGAGTCCGCGGGACATGAAGTAGCGATACCGCAGTCGCAGACCTGCTGCGGCCAGCCGGGCTGGAATTCCGGCGAGCGCAAGTCGGCCCGGGCGCTCGCCGAGAAGCTGATCGGCGAGTTCGAGGGCTGCGATTACGTGGTGGCGCCCTCGGGATCGTGCGCCGGAATGATCCGGACCCATTACCCCGATCTGTTCCGCGACGAGCCGGCCACGCTCGTGAAGGTCGAGCGTCTTTGCGCGCGCACGTACGAGCTGACCGATTTTCTCGCGAGCGTGGCGAAGCTGAAGAGCGTCCCGGGCGGCTTCGACGGCACCGTGACCTACCACGACTGCTGCTCGGGCCTGAGGGAGCTCGGCGTGAAGGCGCAGCCGCGGCAACTGCTCGCGAAGGTCGCCGGCCTCAGGCTCGCCGAGATGGAGGAGTGCGAGGTGTGCTGCGGCTTCGGCGGCACGTTCTCGATCAAGTACGGCGGCATCTCCGCCGCGGTGGCCGAGAAGAAATGCGCAAACATCGAGGCGAGCCGCGCCGAGGCGGTCGTGCTCGGGGACCTCGGCTGCATGCTGAACATCGAGGGGCGGCTGCGCCGCCGCGGCGACAGGAGCACGCGCGTGCTGCACGTCGCCGAGGTGCTGGCCGGACCGGCGGAGAAATAAGGCTTTGCAAGTTCAATCGATGCACTTCAAGGCGCGGGCAGGCGCGGCGCTCGGCAACGCGACCCTGCAGGCCAACCTGCGCAAGTTCAGCTCGGCCGGGTTCACCGCGCTGCGCGCAAAGGCCGTGGCGGAGTTCGGGCCCGAGCTGTTCGAGACGTTGCGCTCCGAAGGCGCCGCGATCCGCGACCGCGCGCTCGCGGATCTGGACGCGTGGATCGAGCGCTTCGAGGCGGAGGCGGTGCGCCGGGGGGCGCAGGTGCTCTACGCCGAAACCCGGGACGAGGTCTGCGATCTCGTGCTCGAGATCTGCCGCCGGCACGGCGTGAGGAAGGCGATCAAGTCGAAGTCGATGCTCTCGGAAGAGGCGGGAGTCAACGACGCGCTCGCCGCGGCGGGCATCGCCCCCATCGAGACGGATCTCGGCGAGTACATCATCCAGCTCGCCGGCGAGCCGCCCTCGCACATCATCGCGCCGGCGCTGCACAAGAGCAAGGACGAGGTTGCGCAGCTCTTCGAGCGGCATCACCGCGCGCCGCGCAAGGACGACATCGCGCGCATGACGCGCGAGGCGCGCGAAGTGCTGCGCGGCCATTTCATTTCGGCCGATCTCGGCATCTCCGGCGGCAATTTCCTGATCGCCGAGACCGGCTCGGGCGTCATCGTCACCAACGAAGGCAACGGCCGCATGGTGACGACCCTGCCGCGCGTGCACGTGTGCATCACGGGCATAGAAAAGGTGATTCCGACGCTGGAGGATTTTTCGACGCTCTTGAGGCTCCTGACGCGCTCGGCGACCGGCCAGCCGATTTCCAACTACGTCAGCCTGTTCACCGGCGCGCGCGCGCACGCGGACCGGGACGGGCCCGAGCACATGTATTTCGTGCTCGTGGACGCCGGCCGCACGAGCCTCGTGGGCGGCGACATGCAGGAGATGCTGCGCTGTATACGTTGCGGGGCCTGCATGAACCACTGCCCGGTCTACCGGGCGGTCGGCGGCCACAGCTACGGCTGGGTCTATCCGGGCCCCATGGGCTCGGTGCTCACCCCCGCCTACCTCGGGCTGGAGAACGCGCTCGACCTGCCGCAAGCGGCGACGCTGTGCGGGGCATGCTCGGTCGTGTGCCCGGTGAAAATCCCGCTGCCCGAGCTGCTGAGGAAGCTGCGCGAAAAGCAGGTCGAGCGCGGCCTGCGCCCGCGGCGCGAGATGCTCGGCCTTGCGCTCTGGTCGTGGGTGGCGCAGCGCCCGCGCCTGTATGCGCTTGCAACCGCGATTGCCGTGCGCTTCCTGCGCATCCTCGGCGGCCGCAACGGCATGATCTCCAGGCTGCCCTTCGGCGGCGAATGGACCCGCGGGAGATTCCTTCCCGCACCGCGCTCGGGCAGGACTTTCCGCGCGCTTTACGCCGCGCGTGCCCGGCGCGTCCCGCAGCGGCGGGCTATAACAAAATTATTATAGAAACTCATCGTCAAGCCTCTACAGTGGCCGATCTCCGAATGTAAAAGTCTTGAATTAAACCTAGGTGCAACGCTATGATTGAGAGATTCGCCTACGGGAAGAAGAGCTTCGCTTCCGACGCCGAACGCGTCGCGTTCCTGTTCACCAACGGTACACGTCTCTTCCTTTAGAAGTTAAGTCTATAGAGAGGAAGCGGAAGCGTGCGAAGGCGGGCATTCAGCAGGTCGCGAGCCCTGATCTGTCATACTGTATATAGGCGGGTGCGCGAGGGACACCTGCTTCGTTCAGAATTCGTTCAGAATCGACTCTTCTTTTTAACGGAGGGAACCATAATGAAACCAATCATTCGCGTCTATTCGTACATCAATTCTCGATGGATGACGATCGCCGCACGGATAGCGATTCTCACTGCAGCCGTGCTTGCCGGCTATGCGCTGGCCCAAGGGACCGCTCCCAAGGAAAACAAGGGAATCAAAGTCGACACCTTGGGCGTGATGGATCTGGCGGGAGAGGTTGCATCAGTCGATGGATTGAAGCTGCGGCTGAATCGACTCACCGTCCAGCCGGGCGGGATGAGCGCCTTCCATAGCCACAAGGACCGGCCCGAGATCGTTTACGTGGTTCAGGGCTCCTACATCTCCCATGCGGAGGGAAAACCTGACGAGGTGCTGCGCACGGGCGACGTGGTGACTGGCGGCAAAAACCGTAACCACTGGATTGAAAACGTTGGGAGCGAGCCAGCGGTGGCCATGTTGTTTGTTCTAAGCAAATAGCCGGGCGCGGAATCTCGCGGCGGCAACGTGCGATCAAGGAGGATTGCAATGAGAACCGGCAAATTCGTATCGCCTGTAATTACATTCATCGTTTGTAGCCTGACCCTGCTGCTTTCCGGTCCCGCAAGCTCGCACGACGAGCCCGGAAAACTCGGTAAAGTCAATTTCACGGTTTCCTGCAGCGCCGGTGCGCAGCAAGCATTCAACAGCGCGGTCGCGATGCTGCACAACTTCTGGTATCCGCAATCTGTCAACGCCTTCACTGAACTCACCAAGGCAGACCCGGGCTGTGCCATGGCTTACTGGGGAATCGCGATGGGCGAACGCACCAATCCGCTGGTCGGCGCTCCTCCAGCTGCTCTCGCAAAGCGCGGCTCGGAAGCCATTGAAAAGGCCAAGACGCTTGGCGCCAGGACCCAGCGCGAGCGGGATTACGTCGCGGCCATGGATGTCTACTACAAGGACTGGGACAAGCTCGAATACCGTACGCGCGTTCTGGCCTATGAGAAGGCCATGGAGCAACTCTCCCTTCGCTATCCCGAAGATATCGAAGCCGCGCTTTTTTACGCATTGGCGCTAAATGAAGCCATCACGGTTCTTCCCGCGGACAAGACGTACTCCAGGCACCTCAAGGCCGCCGCGATCTGCGAGAAGGTGCTCGCAAAGGATCCGGATCACCCAGGTGCCCTGCATTACCAGATTCACAGCTACGACTATCCGGCGCTGGCGACGCGCGGCGTTGCTGCCGCGGACCGCTATGCCTCGGTGGCATCCTCGGCTCCCCACGCTCTGCACATGCCCTCACACGTGTACTCGATGCTCGGGATGTGGCAGGAATCCATCGAGTCGAACCGGGTTGCTCTGGGCGTTGCGAAGAGCTACGTTCATGCGATGGATTTCACGGCGTACGCCTATCTGCAAATGGCGCAGGATCGCCAGGCCGAGCGCTTGATGAACGAAAGCCTTGCGTTGCAGAAAGCCGCGGGAGGAGCATTTCAGCGTAGTCCCACGGGAGGAGTGCTGCCGGTGTATACCGCCTACGCGGCGCTCCCCGCGCGCTTTACGATTGAAAGAGGCGCCTGGGCCGAAGCGGCGGCCCTCGAACTCCGACCCATGGCTCCGCCCGCCGATGCAATCACTCATTTCACCCGTGCCATGGGTTTTGCCCGGCTCAGCGACGCAGGCAACGCGCGAAAGGACATCGATAAGCTGCAGACGCTGCGGGACGAATTGGCAAACTCCAAGCAGGACTATTGGGCCGAACAGGTGGATATCCAGCGCAAGGCGGCAACGGCTTGGGTCGCGCAAGCGGAGGGGAAGAAGACGGAAGCCTTGACATTGATGCGCTCCGCAGCGGATCTCGAGGACGCGAGCGAAAAGAGCGTCGCCATGGAAAACCGCCTCTGGCCGATGCGTGAGCTCCTGGGAGAGCTTCTCCTTGAGCAGAACGAACCCGCGCTAGCCCTTAAAGAGTTCGAAGCGTCTCTTGGTGAGGCGCGAAATCGCCTGCGCGGATTCTACGGCGCTGCCAAAGCGGCAGAGATGGTAGGAGACCGGCGCAAGGCGGCGGTGTTCTACGAAAAAGTCTTGGCGCTCACGAAAAACGCTGACTCCGACCGATCGGAGATCAAACAGGCCAAGGCGTTCTTGGCGGCGCGTTGAGCCTCGGCTCGATCTCTTCTGCTCTTCTGCTTTGATACAGCGAAGTGCGCTGGCGAGGGTACCCCCGCGACTAATCAACCGGAGGGACGCGTGAGTTGCGTTATAACCACCGCGCCTTGCGGAAGCGGACCCAGAGGTAGACGTCGATCGCGGCCATCGCCCCGAGCACGACAGGATAGCCGAACGCCCATTTCAATTCGGGCATGCCCTCGAAATTCATGCCGTAGACGCTGGCGATGAAGGTCGGCACCGCGATGAGCGCGCCCCAGGCCGCAAGGCGCTTGGTCACCTCGGTCTCGCCGAAGGTGATCATGGCCACGTTCACCTGGATCGCGGTGGTCACGGTGTCGCGCAGGGAGTCGATCAGCTGGTTGATGCGCACGAGGTGGTCGTATACGTCCCGGTAGTACTCCTGCATCCCGGAGCACACCTGCGGAACGCGGCCGCCGTACAGCTTGCCGACGGACTCGAGCAGCGGCAGGACCGCGTGCTGCAACGTCGTGAGCTTCTGCCTCACGTAGTAAAGCCCCTCGATGTTGGCGCGCAGCGATTTGCCGGAGAAGATCTGCTCCTCGAACTTCTCGAACTCGGCTTCGACGGCGTCGAGCACGGGAAAGTAGCGGTCCACCACGGCGTCGATCAGCGCGTAGAACACGAACCCCGCCCCGTGCTTGAGGAGTTCGGGCTCGCGCTCGCAGCGCGCGCGCACGCCTGCGAAGCCCGGTTCGGCGTGGTTGCGCACCGAGAGCACGTAGTTCCTGCCGATGAAGAGGTCGACCTCGCCGATCTTGAGCTCCTCGCCGCCGATCTCGATGTTGTGCAGGACGCAGAATATCGAGTCCCCGTACTCGTCGATCTTGGGGCGCTGGTGGCCGTGGCGGGCGTCTTCCACCGCGAGCTCGTGCAGGCCGAATTCGTGCTGCAGGGCGGCGAGCTCGCCGGGGCCGGGGTCCTTGAGCGCGACCCAGACGAAGCACCCGGGCCGGCTCAGGCAACGGCCGATGTCCTCGGGCTTGATGTCGGGGAGTTTCTTTCCCTCTTGGTAGGCAACGCAATTGATCAGCATGAGCGTCTCTCCCGACTCGGCGCAGCAAATGATAAGGCACGAAGGCTGTCTCGCATAGGATAAAATGGCACGCCTCAAGTTCAAGAACATCGCCGCATGCCCAAGATCAGCCGCCGCACTGCCGAGCTCGGCACGGAAAACGCCTTCGTCGTGCTGGCCGAAGTGAACGAGCTTGCCCGCCGGGGCAAGGACATCATTTCCTTTTGCATCGGCCAGCCCGATTTTCATACGCCCGCGAACGTCCAGGACGCGGCGGTCCGCGCCGTGCGCGAAGGCAGGCACGGCTATACGGCTTCGGCCGGCATCGCCGAGCTGCGCGAGGCCGCGGCGCGCTACATGGGCGCGATGCGCGGACTCGCAATACGCCCCGAGGATGTCGTGATCGGGGGCGGGGCGAAACCCTTCATCGCCTACACCATTCTTTCCGTGACCGATCACGGCGTGGGCGACGAGGTGATCTACCCGAACCCGGGGTTTCCGATCTACGAATCGCAGATCGTCGCGAACGGCGCGGTGCCGGTGCCGCTGCACCTGCGCGAGGCGCGCAGCTTCGCCTTCGATCCGGCCGAGCTCGAGTCGAAGATCACGAAGAAGACCAGGCTCGTCATCCTCAACTCGCCCCAGAACCCGACCGGCGGCATCCTGACGAAAAGAGACCTCGAGGCCATCGCCGCGATCCTGAGACGCCATCCGGAGGTCTGGATCTACGCCGACGAGATCTATTCACGGCTTTGCTACGAAGGCGATTTCTGCTCGATCGCCTCGCTCCCCGGGATGTACGAACGCACGATCATTTCCGACGGCGCATCCAAGACCTGGGCGATGACGGGCTGGCGCATCGGCTTCGCTTCCAACCCGGTCCTTGCGCCGCAGTTCGTTCGCTGGGTGACCAACACCGATTCCTGCGCTTCGCACATCAGCCAATGGGCCGCGCTCGAGGCGATCGAGGGCCCGCAGGACGAAGCGGAGAAGATGCGCCGGTCGTTCCTCGAGCGGCGCGACCTGATCGTCGGCCTCCTCAACAAGGTGCCGGGCGTCTCGTGCAAGACCCCGGGGGGCGCGTTCTACGCCTGGCCGAACGTGACCGAGGCCTGCCGCATGATCGGCGCCGCCGATTCGGAAGAGTTCAGGCAGCGGCTCCTCAACGAGGCCGGGGTCGCGGTGCTCGCCGACATCCATTTCGGCGCGCGCGTTCCCGGCGAGGGCCAGCACATCCGCTTTTCCTACGCGGCGTCGAAGGCCGCGATCGAGCAGGGCGTGGCGCGCATGGCGGAGTTCATCCGCGAGAACCAGCGCCGCGTTGCGTAGGCCTGTCGATGGCGGGCGAACGCATCGTGGTGGGCATGTCGGGCGGGGTCGATTCGTCGGTGGCCGCGCTGCTCTTGAAGCGTCAGGGGTTCGAGGTCGTCGGCCTCTTCATGAAGAACTGGGAGGACGACGATGATGGCGAGTACTGCTCGACGCGCCAGGACCTGATCGACTGCGCCTCGGCCGCCGAGATCGTCGGCATCGAGCTCGAGGCGGTGAACTTCTCGGCGCAGTACAAGGACCGTGTGTTCAGCGCGTTCCTCGCGGAGTACGCGGCCGGGCGGACTCCCAACCCGGACGTGCTGTGCAATGCCGAGATCAAGTTCAGGGCGTTCCTCGATCACGCGATGGCGCTGGGCGCGCAGCGCATCGCCACCGGGCACTATGCGCGGCTGAGAGAATCGGCCGGGCGCTTCGAGCTGCTCAAGGCGGTCGATCTTTCCAAGGATCAGAGCTATTTCCTGCACCGCCTCACCCAGGGGCAGCTTGCGCGCGTGATGTTCCCGCTCGGGGAGTTGAAGAAGACCGAGGTGAGGAAAATCGCGAAGGAAGCCGGGCTGCCCAATTTCGCCAAGCGCGGCTCGACCGGGATCTGTTTCATCGGCGAACGGCCGTTTCGGGAATTCCTCAACCGCTATCTGCCGAAGAAGCCCGGCCTGACGCGCACGCCCGAGGGCAGGCCCGTCGGCGAGCACATCGGGCTCTCGTTCTACACCATCGGACAGAGAAAGGGCGTCGGCATCGGCGGCTTGAAGGACTCCGCGGCCGGACCGTGGTACGTCTGCGGCAAGGACCTCGGGAACAACGAGTTGATCGTCGTGCAGGGCCACGAGCACCCGCTGCTGCTGTCACGGGAGCTTCGCGCGCAGGATCTCGCCTGGGTGAGAGGCGCAGCACCCCGGGCGCGCTCGGCCTGCAGCGCCAAGACGCGTTACCGCCAGGCCGACGCAGCCTGCGCGCTCGGCCGCGTCACCGAACGGGATATCGAGGTCAGATTCGCCTCGCCGCAGTGGGCGGTGACGCCGGGGCAGTCGGTCGTTCTTTACCGCGGCGAGGTGTGCCTGGGCGGGGGCGTGATCCAGTAAGGCAGGATTGAGGAGCGCCTACTCCCTCGGCACCGTATCGGCGAACGACGGACGCTCCGAGAGCTTGGCGAAATGCCGGGCGAGGTTGGCGTGGTTCTTTGCCCACCCGAGCTTGGGATGGCGAAAATCGAGCCAGCCGAGGCACACGCCGACTGCGATATCGGCGAGCGAGTAGGCATTGCCCGCACACCAGGGTTTGTCGACGAGCTCGGAGTCCATCGCCGCGAGGCCGGCGCGGACCTTGCCCATCTGGCGTTCGATCCAGGCGTGGCTGCGAAGCTTGGTCTCGCGCAGGTTTTCAAGACGCGCGAGCGCTCCGGCGTCGAGCACGCCGTCGGCAAGCGCCTCCCAGCGCCGCACCTCGATGCGCTCGCGGTTCTCGGCCGGCAGCAGCCGCGCGATCGGCGAGGCGTTGTCGAGAAACGCCACGATCACGCGCGAGTCGAACAGCGTCGCGCCGTCGTCGAGCACCAGCACCGGCACTTTGCCGAGCGGGTTGAAGCGGGGCGTGACGGCATCCGGCTTCCACGGGTTGTCGGTTTCGAACTCGTAGTCGATTTTCTTCTCGGCGAGCACGACGCGCACCTTGCGCGCGAACGGGCTGGCGAGCGAGCCGATCAGCTTCATCCTGGAAGATAGCCTTGCGGAGAGATCGCGATCCGAGCGCCGCCCTCCGGCATGCGCCCGAACGAACGTCGCGTCGAAATCATACCACGCCGCGCAGGCAGCCCTTGAACCTTCGGCGCAGCTGCGGCAGCACTTCGGATTCGAACCAGGCGTTCTTCTTCATCCAGAGCCGGTTGCGCGGGCTCGGGTGCGGCAGCGGGAAAAAATCCGGCAGGTATTCGTCGCGCGCGCGCACGGTCTCGGCGAGCGTTTTCTTTCTGCGGGCGCCGAGATAGTACGCCTGCGCGTAGCTGCCGACGAGCAGCGTGAGGCCGATGCGCGGCAGCAGGGCGCGCAGCCGCGGGTGCCAATGCGGCGCGCACTCGGGCCGCGGCGGCAGATCGCCCGAGGGCCCTGTTCCCGGGTAGCAGAGGCCGGCGGGAATGATCGCGATGCGGCGCGCGTCGTAGAAGGCATCGCGGCCGATCCCGAGCCATTCGCGCAGCAGATCGCCGGAAGGGTCGTTCCACGGGATGCCGGTCGCGTGCACGCGCCGGCCCGGCGCCTGGCCGACGATCAGCACGCGCGCCGTGGGCGACGCGCGCAGAACAGGCTTGGGCGGGTTGGGAAGATGGGCTTCGCAGATCCTGCAAGCGCGGACTTCGGCGAGCAGGCGCTTGAAGGCGGCGGGCTTCACCCGCATGTTAAGATTGACGTCGTCCGCCATACAGGCTCGGTCCATGCCGCTTTCGCCGCTGAACGCATTATCCCCTCTGGACGGACGCTACCACAAGCAACTCGAGCCGCTGCGCGCGTATTTCAGCGAGGCGGCGCTCATCCGCTATCGCATCGCGGTCGAGATCCGCTGGCTGCTTGCGCTCGCGGCCGAGCCCGCCATCGCCGAGATCAAGCCGTTTTCCCCGGCGACGAGCGCGGAGCTCGAGCGCATCGCCGGAAAGTTTTCCGAGGACGATGCCGCGCTGGTGAAGACCATCGAGGCCGAGATCCAGCACGACGTCAAGGCGATCGAATACTGGCTCAAGCGGCGGCTCGCCGGCAATCCGGAAGCCGCGCGGGTCGCCGAGTTCGTGCACTTCGCCTGCACTTCCGAGGACATCAACAATCTCGCCTACGGCCTGATGCTGAAGGAGGCGCGCGAGCGCGTGCTGCTGCCCGCGCTTGACCGCCTCATCGAGGCGCTTGCCGCGCTTGCCGCGCGGCTCGCCGACGCGGCGATGCTCGCGCGCACTCACGGCCAGCCGGCTTCGCCGACGACGCTCGGCAAGGAGCTCGCGAACGTGGTCCACCGCCTGCGGCGCGCGCGGCGCGGGATCGCCTCCGTGTCGCTCACCGGAAAGATGAACGGCGCGGTGGGCAACTACAGCGCTCACGTCGCCGCCTATCCCGATTTCGAATGGGAGCCCTTTGCGCGGCGCTTCGTCGAGTCGCTCGGCCTGGAGTTCAATCCCTACACCATCCAGATCGAGCCCCATGACAGTCTCGCCGAGCAGTTCGACGCGATCGCGCGCGCCAATACCGTGCTGCTCGACCTCGACCGCGACCTCTGGGGCTACGCCTCGCTCGGCTATTTCAAGCAGAAGATCAGGGCGGGTGAGGTCGGCTCATCGACCATGCCGCACAAGGTCAACCCCGTCGATTTCGAGAATTCCGAAGGCAACTTGGGCTTGGCGAACGCGCTGCTGCGCCACCTGTCGGAGAAGCTGCCCGTGTCGCGCTGGCAGCGCGACCTGTCCGATTCGACGGTGCTGAGGAACATCGGCGTCGCGCTGGGCCACAGCCTGCTCGCCTGCGAATCCACCCTGAAGGGCCTCGCCAAGCTCGAGGCGGACCCGGAGCGCATGCGCGGCGAGCTCGACGCCAGCTGGGAAGTGCTGGCGGAGCCGATCCAGACCGTGATGCGGCGCTACGGCCTTCCGAATGGTTACGAGCGGCTGAAGGAACTCACGCGCGGCAAGGCGATGGACCGGCAGACCCTGCAGGCCTTCATCCGCGGGCTCGCCATCCCGGACGCGGAAAAGCAGCGACTGCTCAAGCTCACCCCGGCCGACTATGTCGGCAGGGCTGCCGAGCTCGCGCGAAAGATTTAGCAGCGCGCGCGGCGCGCACGCTATTTTTCGCCGGGCAGCGGCGGGAGCGTGCGCAGGTAGGCGAGAATCGCCGCGAGGTCCTCGGCGGTGAGCTGACTGGTGGTGGTGCGGATGACCTCGGCCATCGCCTCGGCGGGGACGTCGCCGTCCGGAGTGATGCCGGTCGTGAGGAAATCCTTCAGGTCCCCGTCGCTCCACTTCTTGAGTCCGGTCGGAGTGAGATTCGCGACGTCCTTGCCGTCGGGCCCCTTGCCCCCTGCTAGAAACCGGCTGCGCTTCGGCCCGCCCATGAAATTGCGCGGCGTATGGCATTCGCCGCAATGGCCGAGGGCCTGGACGAGATAGGCGCCGCGGTTGGCCATGTCCGTGAGCCCCGGGATGTTCACGAAGGGACCGGGCGTGAAGAAGAACCACTTCCAGAGCGTGACGGGCCACCGCCAGCCGAAGAAAAACCACAGGTCGTGCTCCTTGCTCGGCTGGGCGCCCGGCGGCAGCGTGCGCAGGTAGGCCCAGAGGTCGCGAAGATCGCCGTCGGAGATCTTGGTGAACGACGGGTACGGGAATGCCGGGAAGTAATTTTTGCCGTCGGGCCGGTCGCCCTCGCGCATCGCGCGGATGAAATCGGCCTCGGTCCAGCCGCCGATCCCCGCCTGCGGATGCGGCGTGATGTTGGGACCGTAGAACGTTCCGAAAGGGGTCTTGAGCGCGCGGCCGCCGGCAAAAGGGACGGCGTCCTTCTTCTCCTCCGTGTGACAGGCCAGGCATCCGCCGGCCTTCGCGAGATACTGCCCGCGCTTCGCGTCCCCCTGGGCCCAGGCGTCTCCGGCGGCGGCCCCGAGAAGCAGCGCAAGCACGCCTGCCAGGGCGCATCCCGGCGAATTTTCGCGCATTTCGTTTCAGCGTGCCATAAAAACGAAAGCCCCGCCACAAGCGGGGCCTTCTCGGAAGTTCGTTGCTGCTATTGTTGTTTCTGGCGGAAGTTTTCGTGACAGCCGCCGCAGGCCTTGCCGACTGCGCCGATCGCGGCCTTGATGGTCCCCTCGTCCCCGCCCTTGGTGGCGGCGACGAGATTGCGGACCTCGAGCTGAAAGCGCTCCTGGGCCTCTTTGAACTTGGCCGGCTCGTTCCAGATCGCCGGCAGGGCGGCGGTTTTCACGTCCTTCAGGTCCTTGGTGCTTTCCGTGAAACCGTCCCAGGGCATCTTGTCCAGCACGTCGAGGTAGGCCGCGTTGCGGGCGACGATGTCGGCGTTGTACGGGATCTTCCCTTGGGCCATGCCTGCCAGTGGGCCGAGGTACTTGCCGTGCAAGGTCATCACGGCCTGGCGCTGCTTGACCAATACCTCGGGCTTCGCCTGGGCGAGCGCGGCGACGGTGTAACCCGCGCCCAGCACCACCAGGGCAAGACCGGCCGATAAGAGCTTCTTGTTCATTTGCCTCTCCTAATCTAGGGTTGACTTGCGAGCATCATATTACCAGCGGCATCCGCCGCATGGGAGCCATAACAGTCGGCGACGGCGGTTTATTCCGGCGGTGCCGCGCAGGACATGGTTTCTGGATCCGTCGCTAGATGACCGCCTCCTGCTTCTTTTCCTTCAGGGGTTTAACCAGATCCTCGCGCTGGATCCCCAGCCAGCGCACGATCGGCGCCATGACCAGCACCGACGAATAGATCCCGAAGCAGATGCCGATGGTGAGGGCGAGCGCAAAATAGTGCAGCGCCGGGCCGCCGAAGACCAGCATGGAGGTGACCATGGTCTGGGTGCAGCCGTGCGTGATGATGGTGCGGGAGATGGTCCGGGTGATGGCGCTGTCGATGATCTCGGTGACGCCAGCCTTTCTCATCTTGCGGAAGTTCTCCCGGATCCGGTCGGCGATGACCACCGACTCGTTCACCGAATAGCCCAGCACTGCCAGCACCGCGGCTAGCACGGGGAGCGAGAATTCCCACTGGAACAGAGCGAAACAGCCGAGGATGATCACCACGTCGTGCAGGTTGGCGACGATCGCCGCGACCCCGAACTTCCATTCGAAGCGCAGCGCGAGGTACGCCACGATGCCGAGCGACGTGATGAGAAGGGCGAGCGCGCCGTTCTCGGCGAGTTCCCTGCCGACCTGCGGCCCCACGAATTCCACCCGCTGCAGTTTCGCCGTCGAATCGTCCGCGGTCAGCCCTTCCATGACCGCCTTCGACAGTTCGGAGCTGTTCTGGCCCGGCTTGAGCGGCATGCGGACGAGGACGTCGCGCGAGGAGCCGAAGTTCTGCACCGAGTAGTCGTTGTAGCCGCGCGAATCGAGCGCCTTGCGGATTTTCTCGACGTCGGCGGCATGCTCGTAGTTGATCTCCATCACGGTGCCGCCGGTAAACTCGATGGAGAAATTCAAGCCCCTGGTGGAAAGGAAGAACACCGCGAGGAGAAACGTGACGAGCGACACCACGTTGAACGCCAGCGCATGGCGCATGAACGGGATGTCGCGGCGGATCTTGAAGAATTCCATCGCGTCGTCCCGCGGCTTACTTCCAGGAAGTGTTGCCGATCGCCACGTACTCGAGCTTTCTGCGCGAGCCGTAGGCGAGATTCACCATGCTGCGGCTCACCACGACCGAGGAGAATATCGAGGTGAGGATGCCCAGGCAATGCACCACCGCGAAGCCGCGCACCGGGCCCGAGCCGAAGATCAGCAACGCGAGCCCGGCGATCAGCGTGGTGACGTTCGAGTCGAGAATGGTGCCGAAGGCGCGCTCGTAGCCGGCGTGGATCGCCGCCTGGGGCGTCGCGCCGCTGCGCAGCTCCTCGCGCACGCGCTCGTTGATGAGGACGTTCGCGTCGATCGCCATGCCGAGGGTGAGCGCGATGGCCGCGATGCCGGGCAAGGTGAGCGTGGCCTGCAGCATCGAAAGCAGGGCGATGAGAAACAGCAGGTTCGAGCACAGCGCGAGCGTCGAGAACACGCCGAACAGCGAGTAATAGACCATTATGAAGAGCGACAGGGCGGCGAATCCGTAGATGGTCGAATCGAAACCCTTCTTGATGTTCTCGGCCCCGAGCGACGGGCCCACGGTGCGCTCCTCGACGATCTCCATGGGGGCGGCAAGCGAGCCCGCGCGCAACAGCAGCGCCACGTCATTCGCCTCGACGGTGCTCATCCGGCCGCTGATCTGGACGCGCCCGCCGCCGATCTCGGTGCGGATCACGGGCGCGGTGACGACCTCGCCCTTGCCGCGCTCGATCAGGAGGATCGCCATGCGCTTGCCGACGTTCTCGCGCGTGACTTCCTTGAAGATGCGCGCGCCGGTCGCATCGAGCGTGAGGTGGACGGCGGGCTCCTGGGTCTGGTTGTCGAAGCCCGGCTGCGCGTCGGTGAGCCGGTCCCCGGTCAGCACGACCTGCTTGCGCACGAGCAGCGGCTGGCCGTTCCGCTCGACGTAGAACTCGTCGCCGAACGGCACCTGGCCGCCTTGCGCGGCGGCGAGCGCCGCGGCGTTCATGTACTCCTCGTCCACCATGCGGATCTCGAGGGTCGCGGTGCGGCCGAGGATTTCCTTGGCTTTGGCCGTGTCCTGCACCCCGGGCAGCTGCACCACGACGCGGTCGGCGCCCTGCTGCTGGATCACCGGCTCGGCCACGCCCAGCTCGTTGATGCGGTTGTGCAGCGTCTGGATGTTCTGCTTGAGCGCGAACTCCTGGGTGCGCTTCTGCGCCTCGGGGCGGATCGAGGCGACAAGGCGCAGGTCGTCGCCCGTGCCCGCGTCGGCGAGCTGCAGGTCGGGGAGCTGTTCCTCGATGATCGTGCGCGCCTTGGCGCGCGTGTCGGCGTCGCGGAACTTGACCACGATGTTGTTGCCCTCGCGCGTGATCCCCGTATGGCGCACGTTCTTGTCGCGCAGCTGCGAGCGGACGTCCCCGGCAAGACTCTCGGCGCGCTTGGTGAGAGCGGCGCGCATGTCCACCTGCAGCAGGAAGTGCACGCCGCCGCGCAAGTCGAGTCCGAGGTACATGGGTAACGCGTGAACCGCCGTGAGCCACCGGGGAGAATTCGGCAGCAGGTTGAGCGCCACGGTATAGGAAGGGTTGGCCGCGTCGGGGTTGAGCGCCTGGTTGATGGCGTCCTTGGCCTTCAGCTGGGTGTCGGGGTCGGCCAGGCGCGCCTTCACGGAATTCAAATCGAGAAACATTCCCGTGGGCTGGATGCCGGCTTTACCGAGCGCCTCCTCGACACGGCCGAGCACGGTGCTGTCGATCTTGAGGGTGGCGCGCGCCGAGGATACCTGGACCGCCGGCGCCTCGCCGAAAAAGTTGGGCAGCGTATACAGCAGCCCGAGCGCGAGCGCCACCGCGATGGTGATGTAGACCCCGAGAGGGTAGCGGTTCACAGCTAGAGGGACTTGATGGTGCCCTTGGGCAGGAGCGTCTGCACCGCGGTTCTTTGCACCTGCACCTCGGTGTCGGGCGAGATCTCGAGCAGGATATAGGCCTCGCCGACCTTGGTGATCCTGCCGAGCACCCCGCCCGAGGTGATCACTTCGTCCCCCTTCTGCAGCGCCTCGGTCATGGTCTTGTGCTCTTTTGCCCGTTTCATCTGCGGCCGGATCATGAGGAAGTACAGCAGCACGAACATCAGGATGATCGGCAGCATGCCGGCCCAGCCGGTGTCGCCTATGCCGCCGGATCCTTGCGCAAAAGCCGGGGAAATCAGCACGTGCATCTCCAATGCGGTGTCAGAAAACAGCGGAGTATACCATCGGCAATCGCCCGATCACGCCGATTTCCCGAGCTTGCGGCGGCCTTCGCGGAATGCGGCGGCGTACCCGGCGAGCTTGCCTCCGGCCACGGCCTCGCGCAGCTCGCCCATCAGCGCCTGGTAGTAATGCAGGTTGTGCAGGGTATTGAGGCGCGCGCCGAGAATTTCGTTCACCTTCTGCAAATGGTGAAGGTAGGCGCGCGAAAAGTGCGCGCACGCATAGCAGGGGCAGCTCGCGTCGAGCGGTCGCATGTCGTCCCGGTAGCGGCCGTTGCGGATCTTGACGTCGCCGAAGCGGGTGAACAGCCACCCGTTGCGGGCGTTCCGCGTCGGCAACACGCAGTCGAACATGTCGATTCCGGCCTGCACCGCCTCGACGATGTCCTCGGGCGTGCCTACGCCCATGAGGTAGCGCGGGCTGCTCGCGGGGAGCCGGGGCGCGGTGTGAGCGAGGATCCGACGCTTCTCGCGCTTGGGCTCGCCCACCGAGAGCCCGCCGATGGCGTAGCCGTCGAAGCCGATGTCGATCAATCCCGCGAGCGATTCGTCGCGAAGCGCCTCGAACATCCCGCCCTGGACGATGCCGAAAAGAGCGTTCGGATTGCCTGCGTGCGCGCGCTTGCAGCGCAGGGCCCAGCGCAGCGACAGGCGCATCGAGTCCCCGGCGTCGGCCTCGCTCGCCGGGTAGGGGGTGCACTCGTCGAACACCATGACGATATCCGCATCGAGCGCGCGTTGGATGCGCATCGACTCCTCCGGCGTGAGCAAAAGGCGATCGCCGTTCACGGGCGAGGCGAAGCGCACGCCTTCCTCGCTGATCTTGCGCAGCCCGCCCAGGCTGAACACCTGGTAGCCGCCGGAGTCGGTGAGGATCGGCCCGCTCCAGCCGATGAAGCGGTGCAGCCCGCCGTGCGCCGCGATCACCTCGACTCCGGGGCGCAGCCACAGGTGGAAGGTGTTGCCGAGGACGATGCGGGTGCCGTTCTCGGCGAGCTCGGCCGGGCTCACGGCCTTGACCGCCCCGTAGGTGCCGACCGGCATGAACACCGGCGTTTCCACTTCGCCGTGCGCGAGCGAGAGCGTCGCCGCGCGTGCGGCACCGTCTGTAGCATGGACTCTGAATTTCATCGAATCGGCTCATCTCCCTCTCCCGCTCACGGGAGGGGGCAGGGGTGAGGGCAGCAGATCCTACGGAGGCATCTCCCGCACCCCTCTCTCCTAAGAGTTACCACACCGCCTTTGGATCCGGAGGCCGCTTCTGGATTGCCAGCCCCATGCGCCGCTTGAGTTCCGCGACGACTGCGTGCGGCGCCGCCGCAAGACGCCCGATTTCGCGGAGGTATTGCAGCTCGAGCAAAACGATCGGACTCGCGAGCAGCGCTTCCCTGTTGACCAGGACCGCCGCCCGTTTGCTGATGCGCGCCGTTTCGCCAGCGTAGAGCCAAAGCGTAACGTGCGTGTCGAGATAGGCGCTCATTTAAGGCGCTTGTCCCATTTCTTTCGCCACTTCTTTTCGTCGAAAGTCCTGATGCGCGGCAGGCGGCCGGGATCCCCGACGATGACGCCGGGCCGCTTCACCAGGGCGGCGAGCTTGTCGCGCGGCTCGGCGGGCACGATGCGCACTTTCCGGCCGCGCAGCTCGACCTCCACGGAAACACCATTCTTGATCACGTTGTCGATAACGCGATAAAGGTCAGCCCTGAGCTTGGTTGCGGTGATGGTCATTCGGAAAATCCTCGGGCGGTATTGTAGTCCGGCCGCACCATACGCAAGGGAGAAAACATACATACGTATGGTCAGGCGACCTTGTCGAGCAGCATCGCGTCGCCGTAGGAATAGAAGCGGTAGCGTTCTTCGATCGCGTGGCGATAGGCGCGCCGGACCCGTTCGATCCCGGCGAAGGCTGAGACGAGCACGAGCAGGGTCGACCTCGGCAGGTGGAAATTGGTGATCAGCCGGTCAACGACGCGGAACTCGAAGCCCGGTGTGATGAAGAGATCGGTTTCTCCGGCGCCCGCGGCTGCCGCCGAGGCTTCGAGGCAGCGCACGGTCGTCGTTCCCACCGCCACGACGCGCTTGCCCCGCTCGCGCGTGGCGGCGATAGCTGCCGCCGTCACGGCTGGAATTTCGTAGCGCTCGCGATGCATGCGGTGCTCCGCCAGGTTTTTCACCCGGACGGGCTGGAACGTCCCGGCACCGACGTGCAGCGTCACATAGGCGAACTCGACGCCGCGCGCCCGCAACGTCTCGAGCAGCGGCTCGTCGAAGTGCAGGCCCGCGGTGGGCGCGGCAACGGCGCCGGCCGAGCGCGCGTACACGGTTTGGTAACGGCGCTCATCGACGGTGTCCGGCTCGTGCGCGATGTAGGGCGGAAGCGGCACGCTGCCGTGGCGTTCGAGCTGCTCGAGGACCGAAACGCCCTCGGGAAAACGCAGGCGGTAGAACTCGCCCACGCGGCCGAGCACGCGCACGTTCAGTCCGCCCGCGAGGCGGAGCATGCTGCCCGGCTTTGCGGGCCGGCCGGCATGGACCTGCGCGAGCGCTTCGCCGGGCGAAAGCAGGCGCTCCATCAGCACCTCGACGTGCCCTCCGGTCTCCTTTTCCCCGAACAGCCGCGCCTTGATCACTTGGGTGTCGTTGAATACGAGGAGATCACCCGGCTCGAGTAGCCGCGGCAGTTCGGAGAAACGCCGGTCCGAGATCGAGCCGTCGCCGAGGCAGAGCAGGCGGCTCGCGGAGCGCACGTCGCTCGGACGCTGCGCGATCAGCTCGGGAGGCAGCTCGTATTCGAAGTCGTCGATCGAAAGATCCATGGCCGCGTGGGCGCTATAATGCACGCGCTATTGCGCAGCATCCAGCCGGGATGGCGGAACTGGTAGACGCAGCGGACTCAAAATCCGCCGGTGGCAACACCATGTGGGTTCGATTCCCTCTCCCGGCACCAGAATGTTCAAGAAGCCTCGCCTAAATCGTTTTCTCAGCCTCGGACCCCGCGGCTTCCATCGCGTCGCCTACACCGAATGGGGAAATCCGAACGCCGCGCGCGTCGTCGTGTGCGTGCACGGCCTCACGCGCAACAGCCGCGATTTCGACGATCTCGCCGCAGATCTCGCGGATGGGGATCGCAGGGTCGTGTGCATGGACGTCGTCGGCCGCGGCGACAGCGACTGGCTCGAGCACAAGCAGGACTACGGTTTTGCGCTGTATGTTTCCGACGCCGCCGCGCTGCTTGCCCGCGTGACCGAACCGGCGCCGCCCGGAGTCGCCGGGCTGCTGCGCCGGCTGCTCGGCGTGAGGGGCGGTCAAAGCATCGACTGGATCGGCACTTCGATGGGCGGCCTGATCGGAATGATGCTCGCGGCCAAGCCTCATTCGCCGATTCGCCGCCTGGTGCTCAACGACGTCGGCCCCCTTATTCCCTGGCCCGCGCTGGTTCGGCTGAAGCTCGCGTCTTCCATGGCCGGCGCCGCGTTCGCGAGCGTCAAGGAGGTGGAGCGCCATTTGCGCGAGAGCTGCTCATCGTTCGGCCCGCTCGCCGATCGCCGCTGGCGGCGCCTTGCGCGGCACGGCTCGCGGCGCCGGGCGGACGGCAGGTACACGCTCGCCTATGATCCGGCGATCGTCAGCACGCTGCGCGGCGGAGGCAATACCGGCATCGAGTTCGGCGGCGACTTCCTTCTCGGTATCGACCTGTGGACGGTATGGGATGCGGTCAAGTGCCCCACGCTCGTGCTGCGCGGAGCGGAATCGGATCTGCTGCTCCAGACGACGGTCCGGCAAATGCAGGAGCGCGGGCCGCGTGCCAAGGTCGTCGAGTTTCCGGGCATCGGGCACGCCCCGTGGCTGATGAGCGGGGACCAGATCGGCGTCATCCGGAAATTCCTTGCCTGAAGAATGAAAGTTTGTGTCGTCGGCGCCGGCGCGATAGGCGGCCTCACCGGAGCGTGGTTCGCCCAGGCCGGGCACGAGGTATGCCTCATCGCCCGCGGAGCCCATCTCGAGGCGCTGCGAAAAAACGGCCTGACGCTGGTCTCCGGAGGCCGGCGCGGGGTTTTTCCGATCCCGGCGTCGAGCGAACCGGCAGACTTCGGGGTTCAGGACGCGGTATTCATCTGCCTCAAGGCCCATTCGATCGCCGCGATGCTGCCGCGCCTGGGAACGCTGGTCGGCCCCGAAACCACGGTCGTCCCGGCGATCAACGGTTTGCCGTGGTGGTATTTTTACAAGGAAGGCGGCCGCTTCGACGGCAGCAGCATCGGTTGTCTGGACCCGAGACAGGAGATGTTTGCGGCGCTCGATCCGATGCACATCATCGGCTGCGTCGTGCACGGGTCGGCGGAGGTCACCGAGCCGGGGATTGTCAGCCATACGGCGGGCCGGCTCTTCCTCATCGGGGAGCCCGATCGCACCCGTTCCGGGCGCGTGCAGCGCCTGGCCGCGGCGATGGACGCGGCGAGCTTTGAGGCGCGCGTCGCCACGGACATCCGGATCGAAATCTGGACCAAGCTGATCGGCAACCTGGCCTACAACCCGGTGGCGGCGCTCGCCCTCGCGCATATGCACGAGATCAACGGCAACGAAGCGCTGCTTGCCCTGATCGGCACGATGATGGAAGAGACGATGCGCGTGGCCGAAGCCTACGGCGTGCGCGTGCCGATGACGGTCGAGGAGCGCATTGGCATCGCGAGGAAGCTTGGCAACGCCAAGATATCGATGCACCAAGACGTCGAAAAGCGCAGGCCGCTGGAGATCGACGCTCTCGTCGGGGCGGTGATGGAACTTGCGCGCAGGGTGGGCGTCGCCACGCCCACGGTGGCCGCGGTTCACGCGCTCATCGCCGAGCGGGCGAGGCATCTGGACCGGTGACACGAAGGGCCGGATACCGCAGCTTTCCCTTCGAGACCTGGATCGGCCAGCGGCTCAGCCGCGCCGCAGTCGCGTCAGCGGGCAAGCTGAAAGCGGATCGTCCGGCCTGCCTCGATGGGCGGCCCGCCGAGGACGATGCTGCCCGCGTCGAAGAGGGCCACCTCCTCGCGGTGCACGCGAACGGGCGTCTTGTCCGACACCATGAGAAGGCAGCCGTTCGTGCTCTGGTCGCGGAGGAAGAATTTGTCCCTGCGGAGCTCGATGACCGCGTGGCTTCCCGAGACGAGCGGAGAGCTCATCACGATGTCGCTGTCCGGACTCCGGCCGACGCTCACCTGCGGGCGCGATTCGTCCATGACGAGCGCAACCGCGCCGAAGTTCAGAGTCAGGCGGGCGACGGCGGGCTCCTCGTCGGCCTTGCCGATGGTGGTCGTCAGCTCTTTCCAGTCCTTCCAGATGACCTCGACGCACGGTATCGCCTGGCGTCTGCCCTTGACGCCGACCGGGCCGATGTCGCGCGCGCTTCTGCCCGGGGAAGGCGGGCACAGCGCCAGCGTGTCCTGGGAAGCGAGAATCTGCTCGGCCTTCGCCATGGCCACCAGCCTTGCCGCGACGTTGACGGCGTCTCCGAACAAGTCGTTCTCCTTCCAGATCGCGTCCCCGCTGTGCAGCCCGATCCTGAACGAGAGCCGCGGCAGTTCGCCGACGGGCTTCCGAAAACGCGCCTGGATTTCACAGGCGACGTGCACGGCGTCGGGAGCCGACGCGAAGGCACACATCAGCTCGTCGCCGATCGCCTTGATGACGATGCCGCGCGCCTGCAGCACGATCGTCCGGACCTGAGACAGCGCGCCTTGGATATGGGCATGCGCCAGCTCGTCGCCGAAGCGCTCGTACAGGCCGGTGCTGTTGGCGATGTCGGCGAACAGAACGGTGTTCGGCGCAAGCCCCCCGCCCGTATTTGTCACGCAAGTCCGATCTGCAAGTTAGAAAACGCTTATTATGAGGACGCCCCCGGGGGGCAATTTAGCACGGCCGCCGATCCAGCGCGCCGTCATGGTGCGGCAAGAATCCGTCAACGCAGCGAGTGGGCGGTGAACAGCGCGGCGCTGAAGACCAGCAGCGCACCCGCCTGATGGGCTGCGGCGAGGGGAATCGGAACCGAGAGCAGCAAGGTCGCGATTCCAAGCGCGATCTGCAGCGCGAGCGCGCCGAGCAGCAGATCGGCTCCAAGCCTCGCCCGCGGCGGCGGCGCCGCCCCGCGCCGGACCCGCACCCAGAACCAGGTCGAGAGGAACGCGAGCAGCCAGGCGATCAGCCGGTGGTCGAACTGCACCGCGGCGACGTTGCCGAAGAGATTGAGATACCACGGCTCGAGCCGGAAAATTTCAGGCGGCACTACGTGGCCGTTCATGAGCGGAAAGGTGTTGTACGCGAACCCCGCGCGGATGCCGGCGACGAGGCCGCCCGAGAGCGCCATCATGAAGATCAACGCGGTGAGCGCGAGAGCGAACCGGCGCAGCCCGCGAGGCCCCGCGGCAGCCCGCGGCGCGCGAGGATGGAGCAGGTCGAGCGCGATCCACAGCAGCGCCGCATAAATCAGGAAGGCGACGCCGAGGTGGGCCGTGAGGCGCAATTGCGATACGCGCGGATCATCGACGAGGCCCGACGCGACCATGTACCAGCCGATTCCCCCCTGCAATCCCCCCAGCACGAAAATTCCCAGCAGCTTCGGCACCAGAGCGCGCGCAATCCTGCCGCGCAACGCGAACCAAAGGAGCGGCAGCAGGAAGGCGACGCCGATCAGCCTGCCGAGCAGCCTGTGAATGTATTCCCACCAGAAGATGCCCTTGAACTCGGAGAGGCTCATGCCGGTGTTGACTGCCCGGTATTCGGGAGTCTGCTGGTACTTCCGGAACATCTCCTGCCACTGCTCCTCGCCTGACGGCGGAAGCGTGCCGGCGATCGGCTCCCATTCGACGATGGAAAGGCCCGAGTGCGTGAGGCGCGTGATGCCGCCGATCACCAGCATGGCGAACACCAGCGCGCAGCAGGCGAGCAGCCATGCAGCGACCGTGCGATCGCTGCTCTGTTCGGGTAACCCGTGGAGCAGGGATGCTTCGGTGTAATCCATCCTTCATTTTAACGCCTTGCTCCGGCGTTCTTTGCGTGAATAACGCACGATCGCGGCGTGGGAGAGGCCACTGGAAGCCTCGCAGAACATGCGTTAAAGTAATGCGCGCCGGAAGGGCGCCGAAATATAGATCGAAGAACGGATAGCCAACGCGCTGCCGGCCCCAAAAGCTTGATCTCGCAACAGGAGGCTCGCCCATGTTTGCGATCGTGTACAAGGCGGACGGTGTTCCGATATGCGTCCAGATGCCCGGCATCTCGCCGGACCCGGTCGTGGTCTGGAATACCGAAGGCGCGGCCAAGGCTTTCATCGACAGCAAAGGCGGCTCGCGCGAGTTTCAGCCGATCGCCGTCGACGAACAGAGCATGGAAAAGATGGCCAAGGCGCTCGGCTGCCCGGTCGAAAAGCTCATGGTGGAGCCGTATCCTTCCTAGGACTGCGCTAGCGTTCCCCGCTCTTCGCGTCAAAGCGAAACTTCCACGTTGTCGATCAGCCGGGTCGTTCCCAATTTCGCGGCCGCCAGGACGACCAGATCGCGGTCCGCGCGGGAGGGCGGCTGCAGGTCCGACTGCCTGCGGATCGCGACGTAGTCCGGCTTCCAATTCCCGGAAAGCTTCTTCAGGGCCTGCGCTTCGAGTTTCAGGAAGTCGCGCTGTCCGGCGAGCAAAGACTCGCGGACATCCTTCAAGACCCGGTAGAGCCCCGGCGCCTCGCTTCGCTCGGCCGGCGACAGAAAGGCGTTCCTCGAGCTGAGCGCGAGCCCGTCCTCGGCCCGCACCGTTTCCGCGGGGATGATCTCCACCGGCAGCGCGAGCTGCGTCACCATGTCCCGCAGCACCACGTACTGCTGGTAATCCTTCTTGCCGAAGATCGCGGCACGCGGAGCGACCATGTTGAACAGCTTCAGCACGACGGTCGCGACCCCGCGAAAGTGCCCGGGGCGGAACGCCCCCTCCAGGATGTGCTGCAGGTCCGAAGGCTCGACCGTGAAAGTCTGCGGCTCGGGGTAGATCTCGGCTTCGCCCGGCGCGAACACCACGTCGACCCCAACTTCCCTCATCTTGTCGGAATCGGCCTGCAAGGTGCGCGGGTAGCGGTCGAAGTCCTCCTTCGGTCCGAATTGGAGCCGGTTGACGAATATGCTGACGACGGTGCAGGCGGCGTGCCGCCTCGCGAGCCGCATCAGCTGGATGTGGCCCGCGTGGAGGTTGCCCATGGTCGGAACGAAGATATTGTCGGGCTCGCGCCGCAGCCGCTCGCGCAGATCCCTCACCGAAGTGATGACGTCCATGCGCCGCCCTAGAAACTGTGTTCTTCGGCGGGAAAGCTGCCGTCCCTGACCGCGCGCACGTAGCGCTCCGCCGCGTCGGCGATGCCGGAGGCGCCGTGCATGAAGTTCCTCACGAAGCGCGCCTTTTTTCCCGGAAACACGTCGAGCATGTCGTGCAGCACCAGCACTTGGCCGGAGCACCCCGGGCCTGCGCCTATGCCTATGGTGGGGATGTGCAGGCGCTGAGTGACTTCGCCGCCCAGTTTGGCCGGGATCGCTTCGAGCACGAGCAGGCCCGCGCCGGCCGTTTCGAGTTCGACGGCATCCCCGATCAGTTTCTGCTCGGCGTCCTCGCCCTTTCCCTGCACGCGGTAGCCGCCGAACTGGTGCACCGACTGCGGCGTGAGCCCCAGGTGGCCGCACACCGGGACGCCGCGCTGCGTCAGAAAGCGCACCGACTCGGCGATTTCCGCGCCGCCCTCGAGCTTCACCATCTGGGCGCCGGCCGCCATCAGCTCGGCGGCGCTGCGGAACGCCTGCTGCGGCGATTCCTGGTAGCTGCCGAAAGGCATGTCGGTGACGAGGAAGGCGCGCTTGCTGCCGCGCGCGACGCAGCGCGTGTGATAGGCCATGTCGGCGAGCGTCACCGGGAGCGTCGTATCGTGTCCCTGCAGCACCATGCCGAGCGAGTCGCCGATCAGCAGGCTGTCGAGACCCGCGGCGTCGAGCGTGGCGGCGAAGCTCGCGTCGTAGCAGGTGAGCACGGCTATTTTCACGCCATCGTCGCGCAGCTTCTGCAGCGCCTTGATGGTGACTCGGGTCATGCTAGTCTCCCCAGTTGAAGAACTCGCGGCTGCCGCGCATCGCACCGATGCGTTCGACCAGCAGTCCGAGGTCGTCGTCCTTGCGCACGAAGTTGAGCCGCTCGGAATTGACGACCAGCACGGGGCTTCCGTTGTAATGGTAGAAAAAGCGGCTGTAGCTGTCGGCGAGCAAGGCGAGATATTCCCCGGTGATCGGGCGCTCGAATTCTACGCCACGCCGGCGCACGCGTTCATGGAGCGTCGCGGGCCGCGCCTGAAGGTAGATGACGAGATCGGGCTTGGGCGCCTGCGGCTCGAGCGCGTCGAAGATCTTCTGGTAGAGGTGCAGCTCGTCGCCGGAGAGCGTGAGCCTCGCGAACAGCGGGTCCTTCTCCAGCAGAAAATCGCTCACCGTGACGCGGTTGAACAGGTCCATCTGCGCGAGCTCCCGCACCTGGCCGATGCGCTGGAACAGAAAAAAGAGCTGCGTCGGCAGCGCGAAGCGCGGCATGTCCTGGTAGAAGCGCGGCAGGAACGGGTTCTGCTCGGGATGCTCGAGCAGAAGGCCCGAGCGCAGCCGCTCGGCAAGGCGCTTGGCGAGGCTGGTCTTGCCGACGCCGATCGGCCCCTCGACGACGATGTAGCGGTATTTCTCAAGCACCCTTTTTCTCCACTTTTTGATCTTTGCAATCCGCAAGCAACACCGAGGCCGGCCCCTTGCCCGGGATGATCGCGTCGGGCGCGATCTCGACGAGCGGCGCCAGGACGAAAGCGCGCTCGTGCATGCGCGGATGGGGAACGACGAGCCCCGGTTCGGCGATGGCGCGATCGCCGTAGAGCAGCAGATCGAGGTCGAGCGTGCGCGGCGCTCCGGGAAACTCGCGCCTGCGTCCGAAGCGCGCTTCGGTCGCGAGCAGCTCATCGAGCAGCGCGCGGGCGCCGAGCGTGGTTTCGATCTCGGCGACCGCGTTGACGAACTCCGGCTGCCTGCCGACGCCCACCGGCGCGCTGCGGTAGAGCGAGGACGAGGCGAGCACGCGCGTTTCCGGAATCGCAGCGAGCGCGGCGATGCCGCGGCGCACTTGGGATTCGGGCTTGCCGAGGTTGGCTCCGAGCCCGACGAAGGCCTTGACCGGCGACATTTCAAGCCGGTGCGGCGTCGGGCGGCGGCGCCGCGCTTCCCCTGCGCCGGCGCCGGCGGCGGCGCCGGTGCTCGCCCGGCTGCGGCGCGAGCAGCATCGCGTTGCGCTCGTTCTCGCCCACGTGCTGGAATTTCTCCCACCACTGCGCGAGCTCCGCCGGCACCTCGCCGCTTGCGGCCCTCAGGACGAGGAAATCGTATCCGGCGCGGAATCTCTCGTGCATGAGCAGCGCGAAGGGGCGCCGGCCGCTCCTCTGCTCGAAGCGCGGCTGCGACGCCCAGATCTCCTTCATCACCGCGGTGAAACGGCGCGGGATGGCGAGCTTGTCGGTCTGGATGTCGAGCACTGTGTCCATGGCCTGGAACAGCGCCGGGATCGGCTTCAGGCCCCGCTGCTGCGCGGTCTTCCACGCCGCCAGCACCTCGTGCCACAGGAGCGCCGCGAACAGAAACGCGGGCGACACCGGCTTGCCCGTGCGCACCCGCTCGTCCGTCTGCGCGAGCGCGAGAATGACGAAGCGCTCGCCCATCGGCTGCTCGAAGATGACATCGAGCAGCGGCAGCAGGCCGTGGTGCAGGCCTTCGCTGCGCAACTGGTGCAGGCTCGTCGCGGCGTGGCCGGAGAGCAGGAGCTTGTGCATTTCCTCGTACACCCGCGACACCGGCACGTTCTCGAGGAGGCGCGCCATCGCGCGGATGGGTTTGCGCGTGCGCTCGTCGATGGTGAAGCCGAGCTTCGCGGCGAAGCGCGCGGCGCGCAGCATGCGCACCGGGTCCTCGCGGTAGCGCGAGCGCGCGTCGCCGATGATGCGCACCGACTTGTGCCGCAGGTCCCTCAGGCCGTTGTGGTAATCGAGGATGGTCTCGTCGGAGGGATCGTAGTACAGGGCGTTGACGGTGAAATCGCGCCGGATGGCGTCGTCCTCGCGCGTGCCGTAGACGTTGTCGCGGAGCACTCTGCCGTGCTCGTCGGTCTCGGAAGCGGCGCGTGAGCGGAACGTCGAGACCTCCACCGTCTCCTCGCCGAACAGGACGTGCACGAGCTTGAAGCGCCGGCCGATGAGCCGCGAGCGCCGGAACAGCTTGTACACCTCCTCGGGATCCGCATCGGTGGCGACGTCGAAGTCCTTCGGCCGCAGGCCGACCAGGAGGTCGCGCACCGCGCCGCCGACCACGTAGGCCTCGTAGCCGCGGCTCTGGAGCGTTTCGCAGACCTTGCGCGCGCCGTGCGATATCGCCTCGCGGCCGATGCCGTGCTGATCCTTCGGAACGATCCTCGGTTCGGAGGCGGAGCTGAGCCGGAAAACGCGCCGGATGAATTTCTTGATCAAGAGGGGAAAAAGTATTGCGGGCCGGCAGCCTCGAGCCGGCACCGGTACAGGGCCTCGAGATTGGCTTGGGTGAGCATGTCGCTTGAGCGCCCCAGGCTCGCGCGGCCCGCATCATACAGTAAAACCGAAAAGCCGCAGTGCCGCGCGGCGTGGCCCGGCTCGTGCAGCGCCGCGAGCACCGTCTTCCCGCCGGCCGCGCACGCCGTGAGGGCCCGCATCACCTGCCCCTGGTGACGCAGGTCGAGATGCTGGAGCGGCTCGTCGAGGAGCAGGACGTCCGGATCCTGCACGAGCAGCTGCGCGATGCGCGAGCGCTGGCGCTCGCCGCCCGAGAGCGTGCGGTAGGGTTGGGCGGAATGCCCGGCGAGATCGAGGTCGGCGAGCCAGCGGCGCGCCCGCTCGGCGCCTTCCTCGTCGCGGGTCCAGGCGCTGCGCGAATGGGGGTAGCGTCCCAGCATCACGTAGTCGAACGCGCTGCCCCAGAAGTCCGCGGCCTCGTCCTGAAGCAGCACGCCGACCCGCCGGGCGAGCTCGCTGCGGGGCAGAGCCGAGAGCGGCGCTCCGTCCAGGATGACGGCGCCGGACTGCGGCTCGCGCAGGCCGGCGAGCGCGAGGATGAGGCTCGTCTTGCCCGCGCCGTTGCGCCCGAGCAGCGCCCAGCACTGGCGCGGCTCGAGCGAAAGGTCGAGCGCGCGGACGAGTTCGCGGCCGCCGGCGCTCAGGCCGAGGGCATTCGCCCGCAGCATCAGCGCAGCCTCGCCAGCAGGAGAAGCAGCACGGGCACCCCGATCAGCGCGGTGATGACCCCGACGGGCAACTCGGTGGGGGCGGCGACCGTGCGCGCGAGCGTGTCGGCGAGCGCGAGCAGGCTCCCTCCCAGGCACGCGGCGAGCGGCAGCAGCGCGCGGTGCCGATGGATTCCGCAGAGCCGCAGCAGATGCGGCACCATCAGTCCGACGAAACCGATCGCGCCGCCCAGCAGCACCGCCGCGACCGTGGCCACGGTCGCGCAACCGAAGCTGATCGATTGCAGCCGCGTCACCGCGACGCCCAGCGACCGCGCCTTGTCCTCGCCGAGTAGCAGCACGTCGAGCGCGCCGGCCTGCGAGAAGGCGAGCGCGGCGCACGCCGCCAGCGCGAGCAGGGCGGCAGTCGGATCGCCGGCGGGGGAGAGGTCGCCGAGCAGCCAGAAAAGCATGCCCTGCACTTGGGAAGAGGGAGCGAGCGAGAGCAGCAGCCCGACGATGGCGCCGAAGCCCGAGGAGAGCGCCACGCCGACGAGCAGCACGCGGTACGGGTTCCAGCCCGAGCGCCCGAGCGAAAACGCGAACACGCTGCCCGCCGCGAGCGTCGCCCCGGCCAGGGCGCACAGGTGCAGTCCGGCCGCGGACAGGCCGAGCAGGATCGCCGCGAGCGCGCCGACCGAGGCGCCGCCGGAGACGCCGAGAATGTAGGGATCGGCGAGCGGATTTCTGAGCAGCACCTGCAGCAGCGCGCCGGAAAGCGCGAGCAGCGCGCCGCAGGCGAATCCTGCGAGCGCCCTCGGCGCGCGCACGCCCCAGACGATCTCTCTCGCGACCTCGTCGCCGCGACCGAGGAGCGCGTCGGCGAGCTGCGGGCCGCTCAGCTCGACGCTGCCGAAGGCGATCGCAAGCGCAAGGCTCGCCGGCACCAGCAGGACGACGGCGGCGGGAACGGCCTTCATGCCAGGCTGATGATCGGCCAGCCGCGGGCAAGCGCCTCGCCGCGCAGCGTGTCGTCGGGATCGACTGCGACCGGGCGCGTGACGCGCTCGAACAGCGGCAGGTCGTTCCGCGAGTCGCTGTAGAACGAGCTCGCGGAGAAAGAATCGAGCGTCTCGCCTCGCGCGGACAGCCATTCCTCGAGCCGCGTCACCTTGCCTTCGCCGAAGCACGGCGTGCCGGCCGGCCGCCCGGTGAAGCGCCCGTCGCGGACCTCGAGCTCGGTCGCAAGCAGATGCTCGAGGCCGAACTCGCCGGCGATCGGCGCGGTGATGAAGGCGTTGGTCGAGGTGACGAGCGCGCACAGGTGCCCCTGCCCGCGATGCCGCCGCACCAGCTCGAGTCCCTTGTCGCGGATCATGGGCCTCACCTTGGCGCGCATGAAATCGCGACGCCATTCTTCGAGCCGATCGCGCGGGGTGCGCGCGAGAGGGGCGAGCTGGAAGTCCAGAAACTCGAGGATGTCGAGCGTGCCGGCCTGGTACTCGCGGAAAAAATGATCGTTGCGCTCCTGGTACCCGTCACGCTCGAGTATCCCGCGCTCGATGAGGAATTGCGCCCACGCGTAGTCGCTGTCCCCGGACAGCAAGGTATGGTCGAGATCGAAAAGCGCGAGTTCCAAGTCCTTGTCCTCTCGCGTCAACGCTTGGCGGCGTCGAGCAAGCCGAGCGCTTCCTTGAGCAGCGGGAGCGTGATCGGGCGCTTGCGCTGCAGGGAATACCTGTCGAGGGCGTCGAGCGCCGCGATCTGCGTGGCCATGTCGCGATCGAAGTGCGTGAGGAGGTAGCGGATCAGCTCGCCGTCGAGCGCGATGCCGCGCGCGGCGGCGTGCCCGTGCAGGGCGGCGGCCTTGTCCGCGTCGCTCAAGGGGTGCAGCTGCAGCACGATTCCGGACGCGAGGCGCGAGCGCAGATCCGCTCGCAAGCCGAGCTGCGCGGGCGGCGCCCCGCCGCTCGCGGCGAGCAGGCCGCCTGCGCCGCGCAGCCGGTTGCACAGGTCGAACAGTGCTAGCTGGCCGGTGCCATCCAGGCGCGAGACCTCGTCGACGGCGACTGCGACAAGGTCTCCGGTGCGGGCCCAGTCCGCGCTCGCGGCCTGCACATAGGCCGCGCGACCCTTCGCCGCCGCCGCCCCGGCGAAGGCGCGCAAGAGATGCGTCTTGCCGCTTCCGCCCGGCCCCCAGAGAAAGACGAAGCGCTCGCCGCCCTCGAGAGCCTCCCGCAACGCCTTCAGCGCCGCGCCGTTTTTCCCAGGGAAAAAATTATCCAGCGTCGGGGGCGGAGGCGGGGCGAGCTCGAGCAGGAGTTGTTGCATCAATCCATGCCGCTCCAGGCGGGCGGCGGGCATTTCAATTAAAATTCGGGGGCGAAAACACGTCACTTTATCTGCAACCCCCAGTCTTGACCAGCAAGAAGCCGATCACTTACCGCGACGCCGGGGTGGATATCGGCGCGGGGGACGCGCTGGTCGAGGCGATCAAGCCCTTCGCAAAGAGGACGCTGCGCCCGGAAGTGCTCGCCGGAATCGGCGGATTCGGCGCGCTCGCCGAGATTCCGAAGAAGTACCGCGAGCCCGTGCTCGTCTCCGGGACCGACGGCGTCGGCACGAAGCTGAAGCTCGCGTTCCAGCTCGACAGGCACGACACCGTCGGCATCGACCTCGTGGCGATGAGCGTCAACGATATCCTCACCCAGGGCGCGGAGCCGCTGTTTTTCCTGGACTACCTCGCCTGCGGGAAGCTCGAGGTCGCGGTCGCGACCGAGGTCGTCAAGGGCATCGCGCGGGGATGCGAGCTCGCCGGCTGCGCCCTCATCGGCGGAGAGACCGCCGAGATGCCGGGGATGTACGCTGAAGGCGAATACGACCTCGCCGGATTCGCGGTCGGCGTGGTCGAGAAAAGCGCGATTGTCGACGGTCGTGACATCGCGCCCGGCGATGTCGTCCTCGGGCTCGCTTCGAGCGGCGCGCATTCCAACGGCTACTCGCTCATCCGCCGAATCCTCGAGCGCTCAAGGCCGGATCTGCGCGCAGATTTTCACGGGAGGCCCCTGGGCGACGTGCTCCTCGAGCCCACGCGAATCTATGTCAAGCCGCTGCTCGGCTTGATGCGGCAGATGCGCGTCAAGGGTATGGCGCACATCACGGGCGGGGGCCTCGTCGAGAACGTCCCGCGCATGCTGCCCGCGACCGTCAAGGCGATGATCGTACGCTCGTCCTGGCCGACGCCGCCTTTATTTCAATGGGTGCGACGCGAGGGCAACGTCACCGACGCCGAAATGCTGCGCGTCTTCAACTGCGGTATCGGCATGGTTGTCGCAGTGGGCGCTCAGGATGCCGAGACCGCCACACGCGCGCTCGCGAGCAGCGGCGAGACGGTGTTCCGCATCGGCGGCATCGAACCCAGGAAGGCCGGCGAACCCCAAACTGTTGTCGCATGATGCTGCTGTCCTCATGCGATATCATTACGGTATTTGATATCACTTGGAGCATTCCATGGCCAACATCAGCCTGCGCGGGCTCGATCCCTCGACGCTGTCGCGCATCAAGACCAGCGCCCGCCGGCGCAAGCTGAGCGTCAACCGCTTGATCGTCGAAACGCTGCACGAGCACTATGCCGGGGGCGGCCGGGAGTTCGACGATCTCGACGATTTGGCGGGCGCTTGGTCGCCTGCGGAAGCCGCCGCGTTCGAGGCGGCGGTCGCACCTTTCGCGGAAGTCGACGCCGGTCTGTGGGCGCGTTCCGGTAAACCCGCCGCGCGCGCCCGCGCTGCTCGCCGACGCCGCGGCAGGCCATGAGCGCGTTGGTCATCGACACGAACGTTTACAGCGGCTTCATGCGCGGCGAGCAGAGAGCGGTGCGGGCGTTGCGGACCGCACATGAAATTCATTTGCCGCTGATTGCGCTCGCCGAATTGCTGGCCGGCTTTGCCGCCGGTGCCCGTCCGCAGAAAAACCGCGACGAGCTGACGCGCTTCATGGCTTCGCCGCGCGTGCAGGTGTTGAAACCCGATGAAAAAACGGCGCAGCACTATGCGGACGTGTTCATCGCATTGCGCAAGCAGGGCACGCCGATCCCGACGAACGATCTGTGGATCGCCGCGCTGGCGCGCCAGCACCGGCTGCCGTTATTGAGCTTCGACGCCCACTTTGGCGCGGTGCCGGGGCTAGTGCTGGCTGGGGCGGCCGAATGACAACACGGTCCTCGGAACGACTTTACTCGCGCAGCTCGTTGCGTATCCGGTACGCCCGGTCGAGCCGGGGCTGTGCCTGCGCTACTTCGTCGCCGAGCTGCCTTTGCCGCTCGAAGTATTCGGGCCGCAGGCGGCTGGTGCGCGCGACGGCGTTGCCCACGCGCTCGCCCGGCAGCGGGTCGACGCCCGCCTTTTGCCGCTCCTTTGCGTCGGTCAGCGCCTGCGCGGCGAGCCTGATTTCGGTGTCGACGGCGTCGAGCTCCGCGCGTCTTCCGCCGGCGAGGGCACGAGCTGAAACCGGCCGAGGAGCCGCGCCCCGGGGAGCGGCTGGTCCGAATAAGCGATCGTGCCGTCCGGGCGCTGGTATTCGTATACGGTTTCGGCCGAGGCAAGCGCCGCCGACAACGCGAAGGCGAGCGCGACTATGCCTTTGATCGTGGTCATGAAATCCTCTGTCTCGGGCGGATGTCTCGTTTGATCCTGCAATCCGAAAAGAGTTTACTGGAGGAGCTGGGGTAAAATTTGTACGTTGCGCAACTGTACTCAACGCAAGAGTTGCGCGGCGTACAAATGCCGAATCCCGCCTTCGTCCACCTCCGGCTCCACAGCGAGTTTTCCGTCACCGACGGCATCGTGCGCATCGACGAGGCCGTCGCGAGGGCGAAGGCGGACGGCATGCCGGCCCTCGCCATTACCGACCTCGCCAACGTTTTCGGGGTGGTCAAATTCTACAAAGCGGCGCGCGCCGCGGGAGTGAAACCCGTCATCGGCTGCGACGTCTGGATCGCCAACGAATCCGAGCGCGACAAGCCGCACCGGCTGCTGCTCCTCGTGCAGTCGCGCAAGGGCTATCTCGGGCTGTCGCAGTTGCTCACCCGGGCGTGGCTGGAGAACCAGTACCGCGGCCGCGCCGAGCTGAACAAGAGCTGGTTCGCCGAAGGAACCGAGGGGCTGATCGCGCTCTCGGGGGCGATGCAAGGGAGCCTCGGCGTCGCGCTGCTGCAGGATCACCGGCAGCAGGCCGAGCGGCTCGCGCAGGAATGGGCGAAGCTCTTTCCCGGGCGTTTCTACCTCGAGCTGCAGCGCGCGGGCGCGCCGCAGACCGAGGACTACAACGAGGCGGCGGTGCGGCTCGCGGGCGCGCTTTCGCTTCCCGTGGTCGCGACGCACCCGGTGCAGTTCCTGCGCCCCGGGGATTTCACGGCACACGAAGCGCGGGTGTGCATCGCGGAGGGCCACGTGCTCGGCGACCAGCGCCGCCCGCGCTTGTTTACGCCGAACAGCTATTTCCTGTCGCAGGCCGAGATGGCGGAGCTGTTCGCCGATCTGCCCGAGGCGCTTGCCAACTCGGTCGAGATCGCGCGCCGCTGCAATCTGTCGCTCGAGCTCGGCAAGAGCCTGCTGCCGAAATTTCCGACCCCGGAGAACGTGGGGCTCGACGATTATCTGGTGCAAACGGCGAGGCAGGGCCTGGAGCGGCGGCTCGCGGCGCTCTACCCGGACGCGGCGCGGCGCGCGAAAGAGGAGCGGCGCTACCGCGAGCGCCTCGAGCTCGAGGCGAAGACCATCGTCCAGATGGGCTTCGCCGGCTACTTTCTCATCGTCGCCGATTTCATCAACTGGGCGAAGTCGAACGGCGTGCCGGTCGGCCCCGGGCGCGGCTCGGGCGCCGGGTCGCTCGTCGCGTATTCGCTCGGCATCACCGACTTGGACCCCTTGCGCTACGACCTCCTGTTCGAGCGCTTCCTCAACCCCGAGCGCGTGTCGATGCCCGATTTCGACATCGACTTCTGCGAGCGCGGCCGCGACCGCGTGATCGAGTACGTGAAGCAGAAGTACGGCGCGCAGTCGGTGTCGCAGATCGCCACCTTCGGCACCCTGGCGGCGCGCGCCGTGGTGCGCGACGTGGGCCGCGTCATGGAGTGGGGCTACAACCGCACCGACGAGCTGGCGAAGCTCATCCCCTTCCAGCCGGGCAAGCGCATCACCCTGGCCGACGCGCGCGAGATGGAACCGCGCCTGCGCGAGCGCGAGAAGACCGAGGAAGAGACGAAGGAGCTCCTCGCGCTCGCCGAGCAGCTGGAAGGCCTCGTGCGCAACGTCGGCATGCACGCGGGCGGCGTCCTGATCGCCCCGGGAAAGCTCACCGACTTCTGCCCGCTCTACGCGGCGCAGGGGACGGCGAGCGCGATCTCGCAGTTCGACATGAAGGACATCGAGCAGATCGGCCTGGTGAAATTCGACTTTCTGGGCCTCACCACGCTCACCATCCTGGACTGGGCGGCGCAGTCCATCCGCGCGATGGGCGAGCCGGAATTTTCGCTGGAGAAGATCCCGCTCGACGATCCCGCGGCGTACGCCGTGTTCGCCAGCGCCAACACGACCGCGATCTTCCAGTTCGAGTCGCGCGGCATGCGCGATCTCGTCAAGCGCGCGCGTCCCGACCGCTTCGAGGACATCATCGCGCTCGTCGCGCTGTACCGGCCGGGGCCGATGGAGCTGATACCCGAGTTCGTCGAAAGAAAACACGGCAAGCGCGTCGAGTATCTCGATCCGCGCCTCGAGCCCATCCTGAAGCCCACCTACGGGATCATGGTGTACCAGGAGCAGGTGATGCAGATCGCGCAGCTGATCGGCGGCTACTCGCTCGGCGCCGCCGACCTCCTGCGGCGCGCGATGGGCAAGAAAGACGCAAAAGAGATGGCGAAGCACCGCGACGTGTTCGTCGCGGGCGCCGAGAAGAGCCGCATGCCCCGCGCCAAGGCGATCCTGCTCTTCGACCTGATGGAGAAGTTCGCGGGCTACGGGTTCAACAAGTCGCACGCGGCCGCCTACGCGCTCATCGCCTACCAGACCGCGTATCTCAAGGCGCACTATCCGGCCGCGTTCATGGCGGCGAACCTCTCGGCGGTGATGGACGACACCGACAAGGTGCACCAGTTCTACGAGGACGCGCTCGCGAACGGCCTGAAGGCGCTCGCGCCCGACGTCAATTCGGGCGAGCACCGTTTCGTCCCGGTGGACGCAAAGACGATCCGCTACGGCCTCGGCGCGGTGAAGGGCACCGGCGAGTCGGCGATCGGCGCGATCCTGGCGGCGCGCAAGGAAGGCGGCGCGTTCCGCGACCTCTTCGATTTCTGCGAGCGCGTGGACAAGCGCACCGTCAACCGCCGCACGGTCGAGGCGCTGGTGCGCGCCGGCGCGTTCGACTGCCTAAGCGCGAACGACCACGCGCAGCGCGCGAGCCTGCTCGCCTCGGTGGGCGTCGCGCTCGACTCCGCCGAGCAGGCCCAACGCGACGCGAAGCAAGTGAGCTTGTTCGGCGCCAGCGAACCGCAGCAGCGGCGGGCGCTCGTCGCGGCCCAGCCCTGGGAAGAGGCGCAGCGCCTGCGCGAGGAGAAAGCAAGCCTCGGGTTTTACCTCTCCGGCCATCCGTTTTCCGCCTGGCGCGCCGAGATCGGGCGCTTCGTCCGCACCAGCCTGCGCAGCCTCGCGCCCTCCGCGGATGGCGAAGGCGGGGTGCGCACGCAGCTCATCGCCGGGGTGGTGGAGTCGGTGCGCTTCCAGAAGACGCAGGCCGGCCGCATGGTGGTGATCAACCTCTCCGACGGCACCGCGACCCAGGAGGTCACTGTATACAACGAGGTGTTCGACCAGTACCGCGACACGGTCAAGGAGGACGCGGTCATCGTGGTCGAGGCCAAGGTGCGCAGCGTGCGCCGCTCCGTGGGCGAGGAGGGCGAGAGCGCGTTCACGCGCATCGTCGCCGACCGGATCTACGACGTCGCCGGAGCGCGCAGCCGCTTTGCGCGCGCGGTGCGCCTCTCGATGAACGGCGGGGCCTCCAACACCGCCGCCGCGGCGACGCTCAAGACGCTGCTCGAGCCCTACCGCAACGGGCGATGTCCGGTCGAGGTGTGCTACCGGAACGGCGGAGCGAGCGTCGAGATGCAGCTCGGGGACGGCTGGCGCATCAACCTCGAGGATGCGCTGATGAAATCGCTGAACGAGTGGTTGAGGCCGGAGAACGTGGAGGTGCTGTATCCGTAAGCGGGAGCCTCGCTCTCACCTCGCGGGCGCGGGCCGCCGCTCCTGCATCCAGGGCCGCTCTCCGAGGCGCGCCTCGTTGAGGCGGTGGACGGCGAAGCAGACGACCGCGCCGACGACGAAGGGCAGCGCCGACCACATGTAGAGCTGCGCGACCGGCAGCGCCACGAAGAGCGCGCCCAGCAGCGGCCCGACGATAGACCCCAGGCGGCCGATTCCGAGCTGCCATCCCGAGCCGTTGGCGCGCAGCGAGGTCGGATAGATGAGCGCCCCGGCGACGTTGATGCCGGACTGAATGCCGAGCACGCAGAAGCCCGCCAGGAAGCTCACGGTCAGCAGCATCGTCCGGGTGGAGGTGACGCCGAAATAGCCGATCGAGCCCACCACGGGCACGGCGATGACCAGCAGGATCGAGATCGCGAGAAAGCGGTGCCGGTCGAGCCAGCGGCACAGCAGCAGCGCGCCGACCGTTCCGCCGACCTGCAGCGACGCGGAAGTCAGCGCCGCCGTCGCGGGCGGCAGTTTGGCGGCTGTCAGCAGCGTCGGCGTCCAGCTCAGCAGGAAGAAAAACCCCATGAGGTTGAGGGCGAAGAGCAGCCACAGGAGCGGCGTGATCAGCGCCAGACCCTCCTTGAAAAGATAGACCGGGTTGAAGCCAGGGAACTGCTTCTCGTCCTCGATTACGAAGCGGGCGCCCTCGGGCACCTTGAAGTCGGGACGGAGCGCGCCGATCAGCTTCAGCAGATTCGCGCGATGGCCCTCGTGGATCGTCATGTACTTGATCGATTCCGGCATGCCGAATAAGGCGGCCGCGGCGATGACGATCGGCGCAACGCCGCCGATGAGGAACAGGATCGGCCAGCCGTATTGCGGCACGAGGGTCGCGGAGACGATGCCGGGTATCGCGCCGCCGAGCGGCACCATTCCGGTGGCGATGAGCCCCAGCGTGCCCCGCGATTGCCGCGGCGCGGATTCGATGTTGATCGCGACCATGTTCGGGATCACGCCGCCGATCCCCAGGCCGGCGAGCAGCCGCAGCCAGAACATCTGCTCGAGATTGGTCGAGTACGCGGCGATCCAGGTGAAGGCGCCGAATACCAGCTGCGAGCCGATCAGCGCCGCCTTCCTGCCGTAGCGGTCGCCGATCCAACCGAAGATCATCGAGCCGAAGAGAATGCCGACCAGACTCGCGCTGAACACCGGCCCCAGGGCGGCAGGGCTGATGTGCCACTCCTTGACGAGCTCCGGCGCGGCGAGAGCGATCGCGCTGATGTCGTAGCCGTCGATGAAGGCAATGAATACCGACCAGACGATCAGCTTGACGTGGAATGAACTGACCCCGCGCTCGTCGAGCAGATGGGAAACCTGGACGACCTGTGCGTCAGCCATGAGACCTCCTCCTCGTTCGCCTCGGGCCCGCCTGCGGCAGTCGCCTCGAACCGCGTCCTGGTCCTCGATGCGCGCAATGGTAGGCCAAAGGACGCCAAGTGAAAAGCGAGGCTCCGGCTGAGAGGAGTACGATCGCCTAGGCCGTAAAATAAGAACAGCGTCGCGGGCGCCCGGATTGGAGCATCTCCGAGTGTTCGTTCGGGGTGGCGGTCGGCCGATTGAATTTTTGCGGCCCACAGCGCCGCCGCAACGGTATACTCCCGCGGAAAGCGATTGAGGAGGAAAGCTCGCAATGCCTGTAAGGAAGATCCTCATAGTCGATGACTCGGCCACCAACCGCCACGTTCTCTCCGAGATGTTGGCAAGGCACGGCTACCGGTGCATATTGGCCGAGACCGCCAAGGAGGCCATGGACAAGGCGAAAGCCGACAAGCCGGACCTCATCCTGATGGACGTCGTCATGCCCGATATGGACGGCTTCCAGGCAACGCGCATCATCACGCGCGACGAGGCGACCAAGCACATTCCGGTGATTCTGTGCACCAGCAAGGGCCTGGAAACCGACCGGATATGGGGCCTGCGCCAGGGCGCGAGGAGCTACGTGGTGAAACCGGTCGACGAGAAAGATCTCCTCGCCAAGATCACCGCGCTAGGCTAGAAATCTGCAGGGCTTGGAGGGCGCTGGTTTTCTGGCGCCGCTGCGATCGTCGCCGCGCGGAACGCCTAGTCCGTGATCGCCTGGTAGACGAGCTGCTTCACGAGCTTGCGGAAGTACGCCCGTTGCGGGCTCGCCGCCTGCGTCATCAGCACCGCGGTCACCTGCTCCTTCGGGTCCACCCAGAAATAGGTGCCCGCGTAGCCCGCCCACATGTACTCGCCGGCCGAACCCGGCACGCCCGCGACGCCGTCGCCGGTGCGCACCGCAAAGCCGAGGCCGAAGCTGTATCCCTTGGTGCCGAGCAGCAGCTCTCCCGGCTGCGGGTTCTGGATGATGAAGTTGCCCAGGTGCTCCGAAGTCATCAGCTTTACCGTCGTGCGGCTCAGGATGCGCGTGCCGTCCAGCGTACCGCCGTTCATCATCATCTGGCAGAAGCGCAGGTAGTCCGCCGCGGTGGACACGCCGCCCGCGCCGCCCGAGTCGTTCTTCGGCGGCGCGGAGACATCGATCAGCGGGAAGGGGCGGCCGGCGAAGCGGTCCTTCTCCAGCGACTCCGCGAGGCGCGGCATCCTGGCCGCCGGGACCCAGAAGCCCGAATCCTTCATCCTGAGCGGCTTGAACAGGCGCTCCTCGAGGAAATCCGCCAGGCGCTTGCCCGAGGCGCGCTCCAGCACGCGGCCCAGCATGTCCACGGACAGGCTGTAGTTCCAGGTCGTGCCCGGCTGGAACGCGAGCGGCACCGTGGCCATCTTCTCGATCTCCTCGGCGGGCGCGACGTTGCGCGCTTCGTAGTCCATGTCCTTGCGGAATACGCCGATGCGCTCCAGGCCGTCCTTGACCGGCGCGTTCTGCGTGATCTCGCCGTACGCGAGGCCCGAGGTGTGGCGCAGCAGATCCTGCACCGTCATCTGCCGCTCCTGCGGCACGAGCGCGTAGGTCGCGTTGCTCGCGGCGTCCTTGCTCGGCACGCTCACCTGCAGCTTGTCGAAGCCCGGCAGGTACTTGCTCACCGGATCGGTGAGCTGGATCACGCCGTCCTCGACCAGCATCATCGCCGCCACCGACACCAGCGGCTTGGTCATCGAGTAGATGCGGAAGATCGCCTCCGGCGTCATCTTGGCCGAGGCGGTCTGCATCCCGACCGCGTCCTGGTAGACGAGCCTGCCCTTCCGCGCCACCATCACCACCGCGCCGCGGAAGCTGCCGTCGGCGGCTTCCTTCTTCAGCGCCTTCCCGATCTTCGCCAGCCTCTGCGCCGACATTCCCACCTGCTCCGGCTTCGCCACCGGCAGCGGCTGCGCGCCGAGGCTCCAGGCGCAAAATGCGAGCACGAAACCGGCGAACGCCGCGCCGGACCGATTGAATAGCGTCATGGACTCCTCCTTGAGGAAGTTTTTATGGAGCGACCACGGCCGGCGGGAATGACCGACCGCTTTGGGTCGATTACTGCCATGCCGCGAATCGGCTAATGCGGGTCATTCGGGCATACTCCATATGGTGCGTTTCAGAACCAGATCTTCAATGTCCCGGAGGACGTTGCGCTACCTCGTTCCACGGACGCGGTGTACAAGATACGCAATCGCTTCCTCGAAGAGCGCGACGAGACGTCGTTGGGGAAAGGTTGTCCGTGGCTCAACCCGCCAACCCGATTCATTTGCTAGCCTTACAAGGCCATCCTTGAGACGGTTAAACGCGCTCCCGGTAATCGCCGGGCGAGCTATTATTATTGCGTGGGCGAAATTTGTGAAGAAAATTGGATCAGGTGAAACATCAACGGCGCAAACTGGCACCGGCTTTTTGCTTCTATTTAGGGCAATTGGTCCGAGTCGCCGGATCGCATCAGCAGTTAGTGCAACGATTCCGTCTTCCTCGCGTTGGCGCGTGCGGTGGGCGTTGAATAGCCTGAGCGTTGCGCGGTCTACGGAGGGGCACTTTGATCGATCGTTGAAGGCCGCGGTTTTAAACACCACGCGTCCCTGTTCAACCTCGTAGCACATCTGCCCCGCTGCGATGCTTGGCGGTACGCGACGATACACTTCTTCGTCGTCATCTACGCGATCCCGTGTCATTCAACGAGCCAAATCCAAAGGGAAGAGATCCAGTTGTCCGGGAGTTCCCCATCGTCCATGTCATTCAAAAGGTGTGGTCCCCAACTCTTGACATAGGTGCACCGGGTTTGCCCTACGTATACGGTTAGTTTACGAATCTCGTTCCACCATTCGAAAACGATCTCACCATCCTCGCTTACGCTGAGATATGGATTGAGCCAGCCCACAGTGTTCACGGTTTGCCGAAAGGTTTCATCAAGAAACTGCCGGGCATGTTCCACTGTCGCTCGTTCCGGACGAGCACTACGGCGCCCGTCCCAGTTTGTAGGCAAGGCAGCAATTCGATTGAGCTGATCATGCAATGCGAAAAGGCGCGGTTCCCTCGCCGCATTACTTTTGCCGGAGACGGTATCTGGGGGTAGGGGGAAGGAAATAGCAATGGCGGTCGGCCGAGTCCCAGACGACGGTTGCACGTACGGTAACCAATCAAGTTCAGCGACATTAGTCATCGGTCAATTAAGTCCCTTGTTTGATCAGTGATGCAAGCTTCGAAGATTTCGTTCTTACGATCGCGGAGCTTGTCAAGAAATGTCCATACGTCCGCGTCGCCCCAGCTTTCGATGCCCAGCCGGAAGATGTCGATGTCCAGCACAAAAGAAATGTGGTCCGGCTTACCTGGTGCGACTTGAATCTGATTGATCACAGCCATACAGTCAATATCCCGCTGTGGCATTTGAACTGAAAGGGTCATGCTGATCGTATCCTGCTCCGGTAGCGCCTCAGGAATTTTTGGGTAAAGTGCGAAATAGTCGTACACCTCAATGGGAATCTTCGGGATATCCACGCGATTGATGTAACGAAGAGCACACCGCGTCGGCTTCGCATCGGGAAAAATCGCTCGGTACCGTTGCCAAAGTGGAAGCGCTTCAGCTCGAAACGTAGGCCAATCTGAATATGGGGCCAAATGGCTGTATGCCAACCCGTCTCGACGAAGTTGAACTATTCGGGAATTGTCGAGTTTCGCTAGCCGCAAACCCATTGGAGTCTGCGAAAATGACTGGGCAGGCGCTTGGTCCGGCTGTTCTGCAACTGTTAAGCCCATCTCCACAATGTGCATCGGGGCACAGGTGGGGAAATCTCCCTTAAGGGTATCCGCGAAACTCTGTAATATTGACAGATCGAAAGTCGGCGATGGTTGCAGCCGAATTTCGATTACTGCCTCCGTAATCGGTGCGCTTTTGTATCGTTTGGATGTGGGTGGCACGATTCGCCGATCGGAAAATTTCATGGTTCATTTGCAGAAAATCATTATAGCCCGATACAAATGAGGGGTGCTTCGGGACGAAGAGACACGAGAAGGACGCTATCCCGCCGCGCAGGTCCTCGAACTGCCTTCCACCGGACACGTTGACTTACGGCCCCTTGGAGGCCGGCTCATTGAGATCGACGTCCGCTTCGGATCGATGGCCAACGTTGAGGCTGATCGTCAGCTATGCGATTGCTCTTAAGTAGCCTGCGCCGCGCGCGACCGCCCGCGGCAGGATTCGCGCCCGCCGCGGCGCGCCCAGGGCGAGAATCGCTTCGATCGCCTCTGGCGCGCCGTCCACGACCGCTTCGACCGTTCCGTCGCGGCGATTCCTCACCCAGCCGGTGACGCCGAGCCGCTGGCTGCTCCAAATCGCATTTGTCGAAATCTGCACACCTGTAATTTTTGACAGGTTACATCGTGAGAAAAGATCAATATCATATTGAGGAAATAATACAGCGGTCGAAAAACAACACCGGCGTTATCGCGATCACATAAAACTTCGCGTAAAGCGAAAAAGAGCGAGGTCGCGTAAGGCTGAATACTGGTGGTTTCAGTCATCGACCCACCAGAACAGTAGAACAGGGATGATTCATGGGTTCCACCGCCAAGGCGCTGGTTGTCGCCTTGCTGCTTGGCTTGTCTTATGGCGCACCCGCGGCGTCCGTCTGGTTTTCCGCCAATGATTCTGTTTACCGTCTGGACGAGGGCTCGAGCCAACCGGTGCTCGTCAGTTCCCTCGGTTCCGTCCAAACCCTTTCAGTCAATCCCAAAGACGGGAACGCTTGGGTCCTTCTCGGGAGCCGGCTTCTCAAGTTGAGTGAGGACGGCGCCGCGCTCGCGGACATCGACCTCAAGAGTCTGGGTATTCAATTTCCCAAGGGGTTGACGCTCGACCCCTATGACGCAAGTGTCT